>SESA01000075.1_pt1 | contig 65178 bp, 56 predicted proteins | sample 3171451 | NCBI WGS metagenome assembly SESA01 (sample SAMN06051862, study PRJNA518727) | freshwater metagenome | biome: subpolar coniferous forest; feature: holomictic lake; material: water; isolation source: holomictic Lake 227, 8 m depth | place: Canada: near Kenora, Ontario | collected...
GAAACCGGCCAACGCCAATCAAAATCCAAATATTATTTTGCGCAACGCGGCCATGAATCAAAACCAGTTTGGTGGTTTGAATCTGGGCGAGGAGCGCATGACGCAATCCATGTCGCCGGAAAGACTGGCCAAAGTGACGCCGCCACCTGCTGTGTTGAATTTACTGCGGGATCTGGATGATCCCTCTTTTCAAGTGCGCGAAGCCGCGTCGCAAAAGTTGCTTGATCAAACATTTTCAGACGAGACGATTTGGTGCGTGCTTGATCGATTTCCACTGAGCGAGGAGGCGCATAGTCGACTTCTCACGGTGGCTTTGCGTCGCGTCAGTGAACGGCCGCGTGGCGCGCTTGGAATTCGCATGGGTCAGCCTCCTGAAGGTCAAGTGGGCGTTGTCATTCAAGCCACCTTGACGGATATGCCCGCGGAAAAATTTCTGAAGGCCGGTGATGTCATTGAGGAAATAGAAAGTGTCCAAGTTCGAACAACTGAGGATCTTGTGGACGCAATCCGCACCTATCCGCCTGGGCGGGAAATTAAAATTAAATTGCGCCGTCCGGAAAAAGACCCGCAAGGCCGGCCGTTGATTGGTCCCGATGGAAAAATGATCGAGCGCCCAGTTGATCTGGTGATGCCGCTTGGCAACGCGGATGATTTGGACAAGGCTGAACCGGGTGAATTACGCGTGGCGCAAAACATGCAGCTTCGCCAAAGAACCAACGAAGGCAAAATGATTCTTCGTCGGTTTGCGGAAAGTTCGGCGCCGAAAAACAGCGATAAGCCTGCGGAAAAACCTTAAAATTTACGTTGCCAGCGGATTGCGAAAGTGGTGGTCCTGAATTGGCGCCACGGTATCAAGCACCGACATCAGAACCATGGACGGACTCGCAATGGCGGAGACTTCGTGAATGATTTCTTTGGGGTAATAGGAAAGAACTGGCTCAGTTTCTTTTCGATACACCTCAAAGCGGTGTCGAATCACCTTTTCATCGGCGTCGTCCAGGCGATTTTCCTTCAGCGCGCGGCGGCGCATGCGGCGAACCATTTCCGCCTCATCGGGACAGACCAAATGCAGCACTGCAAGAACATCAAGATAATCCTTGAGCGCCTTGGCTTGGCTAACGGTTCGTGGAATTCCATCAAGCACAAGTAAATCTTGCGCTGGTTTGAAAATGCTTAGCGACACTTGCGCCTTCATATTGTTCTGCCACATTTCAACCGTGAGTTCGTCGGGAACCAACTCGCCTTTGCTGGAATGCGTCATGAATTTTTTTCCAAGCGAGCTTGTCAGATCAAGCGAACGAAAAACATCTCCGCACGCCAAATGAAAGAAGCCAGGAATTTCACCAAGGATTTTTCCTTGAGTGCCTTTGCCAGAACCGGGTGATCCAAAAAGAAGAATGCACTTGTATCGATGACTCATTGGGGCTCCTTTGATGTGGGGGGGAGTATGCCATAGGAATGGATTCTGTGAAAGGCAATGTTGGATACTCTCGCAGTGTGGAATTTCCCAAGTATCAATGGCATTCCGGCGCGACGGCTCGTGATTCATCTATTGGATTGCGCGAGCGGGTGATTCGCGGTCGCGGATTGGGTGGAGAGCGCAACGCACAATTGTTCGCCACCAATCAGCCGCCATTGGCCTTGATGCACGATCCCGGTTCCTTGAATGGCGCCGACAATGTCGCGCATGTTTTGGATCGTTGGATCACGCAAGGCAAACGCATCGCGGTGTACGGCGACTACGACGCCGACGGAATTTGCGCCACGGCTATTTTGATCCGCTTGTTTCGTCAACTCAATGTGCAGCCGGCGCCGATCGCGTACATACCGCACCGCGTGATTGAAGGCTACGGTTTGCACACCGAGGCGCTTGATGATTTGCACGCGCGCAAAATTGAAGCCGTCATCACCGTTGATTGTGGCGGGTCATCCATTGATGAAGCGCTGCACGCGAAAAAGTTGGGACTGGAATTGGCCATCACCGATCATCATCGGTTGCACTATGACGTCCAAGGAAACATGCAGTTGCCGCAATGCGAGGCGATCGCGCATCCCGAATTGGGCGACACGCCGTTTCGAGCAATATGCGCCGCAATGGTGGCGCTGAAAGTGGCCAAACGTTTGATTCGAATTCGCCTGGGCGATTCGCCGCCGCTGGTCATGCGTCAATGGATTGTGAATGAAGCAATACCACTTGCGGCCGTGGCCACCGTGGCGGATGTCATGCCCATGCTTGATGAAAACCGTGTTGTGGTTGGAAGTGGTTTGGCGGTTTTAAAAAACACAACCGTCATGGGCTTGCGTTGCTTAATTCCAAACGCCGCGCTTGCCAGTCCAAGTTTGGACGCCAGCGTGATTGGCTTTCAAATCGCGCCGCGCTTGAATTCAGCGGGTCGACTTGAGCACGCCACGCAAGCGCTGGATTTGCTTTTAAGCGACAACGTGGCTGAGTGTAAAAACATGGCCGCGAAGTTGGATGAATTAAATCAACAGCGCAAACTGGACACCGAGAACATGGTTGGCGTGGCGCGCGACAAAGCTGTGGCCGCGTCGTTGCACTCCGCGGATCGTTGCTCCATCACCATGGCTGACAAAAGTTGGAATCCTGGCATTCTTGGTTTGGCCGCGGGCAGACTTTCCGAGGAATTTGTGCGCCCCGTGATGTTGTTCGGCGCCAGTGATAGTGGCTGGAAAGGTTCGGGTCGCGCGCCAAACGGATTTGATTTGCACGAGTGCCTGACCAACTGCGCGAAATTTTTCACCAACTTTGGCGGGCACGCCGCGGCGGCGGGCGGTTCCATGAACTTTGATCAATTCGATGCGTTCGCGCCGCAATTTGAAAAGTTCTCCAGAATTCAAATGCGTGATGGTGTTCAAAAGCCCGCGCTTGAAATTGACGCCGAGCTTTCGTACGGCTCGGCCAAGGATAAAAAAACCATGGCGTCTATTCAGTCGCTTGGACCTTTCGGCCAAGGATTTGCTGATCCAAATATTCTCATGCGCAACTTGCAAGTATTGCGCACGGACATTCTCGCTGGAACGGGTTTGAAATTATTGGTGCAGGATGACACCGGCGCCAAGGGCGAACTTATTTTTTGGCGCAACGCGCAATACCGACATTTATTCACGCCGGGCCGGCGCTTTGACGCGGTGGGTTGCCCCAAGCCCAGCAGCAATCCACGCTTTCCACCGTCGGTGCATGTGAAAGACATTCGATTTCAGGACGCGTCCACGCCGGCTTGATTTGAATTTTTGCGCGGCGCGTAATGCTTGCTCTATCGCAAAGACAACATGTCATTCAAGGGTTGCGTCGTTGAAAAGTTCAAGCATAAATTTGTATTGAACTCATGTTGCGCAGACTTCAAAGCGCAACACGTGTGTCACATCACAAATTCTTCGCCGCGGCGAATGGACTTGATGGTGGTTCGATTGCGTACATCATTGGCTTCCAGAGCCGCCATTGGACCAATCTCAATCTTGGCGTCAACGCTGCCATCGGTTCGGCGCGGAATAATCACGCCCACGCTTTCCAGCCACGCGCCATTGCGATCACTTTGAATACGGTGGCTGCTCGCGGGACTGTCCTCGCCCTCGGCGTTTTTAATTGGAGCGAATTCCTCCATGCGGCTTGTCTGCAGCGTGATGCTTGAGCGAGCCAATGGAAGCGCGTCGAAAATAAAACATTCAAACTTGTACGCGTTTGGTTTGTCTGGATTCGTGTGCACGCCAGTGGCGGCATCAAAGCATGAAACTTTTTTATGAGCGCGATGCCACGGCAGACGAATGTCGCTACTGGTGGCAAGTCGCGTTGCGAATTCAACGGAGATCACATGCACCGCAATGTTGGCGGCGCCGAAAGCAAGTTCACCGGCCGCGTCGCGTTGATTCGCCATGGCCGTGGGCAAATCCGAGTATTCAATCACCGTGGTGCGGTTGCCGGCCTCGGTTGGAATATTGCACAGAACACCAACCTTTTCCGCGGCATTTCGCTTGGGAACGCACTTGCTGCTCATCTCGCCGCTGGAACCAGTGGCACTGACATGCGCGCCAAGAAAGATTGGATCAATGGCGCGCACCAACGGATTGTCAACTTGAAAGTAACTCAATTGCGTAATTCCACGCGTGGACATTTCCTTCAGCGCGCCAGAGCTATGGAGCGCGTGAATGGCGCCACCGTGGCCATCAGGATTTGTCGCAATCTCGCCCGCGGCGGACATCAGAATGTTGCCATCGGCGTCGGTGCATGGAACCACTCCTTGCGGAATAAAAACATGCTCTTGTTTTTGGCGGCCAAAATAATTGTTGTCGGCGAAGAAGGCGCGCGTGTCGGCGTCGTTCTGCGGACTGGTCATGATGAACCATGGAATGCGCACGCTGTAGCGACGCTCGGAGGCGAGAATTTGTTCCGCGAACACGCGAAAGAGTGGCTTGCCCGTGACGACAGTGGCGGGATAAGTTCCCTTGGGACCGCGCCAACCAAGTCGCGTGCCTTGACCGCCGGCCACCGTGAACGCGGCGACTTGTCCGCGGCGAATCATGTGCTCGCCCGCCTCGCGAAATTCAATGGAGCTTGCCGCGTCGTGATGAATGATGTTGGGCGGTGAAAGTAGCGAAAGGTCGCGCGATTTTTGCGAACTGGTTTGCGCCAGCATGCCAGCGAGTTCTTCCAGCGGCAGCGAATTGATTTCGTTGAGAAAGCGGGACAGGGCCGGCGCGCTTAATTTTTCCGCGCCCACAAGTAAATGCGCTTGCGAGACGCGCTTCAATCGTTCGGTTGTTTCTTGCATTCGGTCCATGTTGGCGTTCAGTCCTTCAATTCATCCTTGTGTCAATTGCTGATTTCACTTTTTGGTATTGCCGCTTATTCACTCTGGAGACTCAGGGTCGCTCCAGCCTTCTGGTCTATGTCGCACAATCAATCCACGTCGCAAATAAATCACTTGCTCACAAATATTGGTGGAATGATCCGCGATCCGATCGACGGCTTTCACAACAGCCAGCAGCCGAAACGCAAAGCCCGCGCTGAAGGCGCCGCTTTGCACTTGCATTTCTGTATCAAGCAAAATTTCCGATTTGAATCGCTCCACGGTGTCGTCAAAAAGCAGCACTTGCCGAGCTAATTCAGCGTCCTGCCGTTCAAGCGAACGTGTGGCGTCGCGCAACATTCCCAGCACGCTGTTGGCCATCACGCGGAAGGTGTTGGGCGCGCGCTCCGTGAATGATCGAGGATCAAATACCCGCTCCGCAATGGTCACGCCCGCGTCGGCGATGCGTTCGAGTTCGTTGTTCACTTTCACAATCGTCAACACGCCACGAATCGCGTGCTCATCGGTTTGTCCCATCGCTAAAAGGGGCACGCTGGCACGCTCAATTTCAACATCGGCTTTGTCAATCGCCTCATCGGCAAGAACCACTTCGCGCGCTTTTTCCATGTCGGAGTCAAAGAAACAATCCACGGCTTGCGTGCATAGTTCCAACACGCGGCGTCCTTGAACCGTCATTTCTTTTTTAAGCGTCGCAAGTTGTTGGTCAAATGCACTCATCGAATGCGATCTTAGCGGCTACTCTTTATTCGTGCCTCTCCTGAGCGTTAATGTTGATCATGTTTGCACGCTGCGCCAAGCCCGCAAGGGAGTGGAGCCAAGTCCTTTGCTTGCCGCCACACAGGCCGAACTTGGCGGCGCCGATGGAATCACGGTTCATCTGCGTGAGGACCGTCGACATATTCAAGACGCCGATGTGCGCGCGTTGAAGCGCCATGTGTCCACGCGGCTTCATCTTGAAATGGCGGCCACCAAGGACATGGTTGCGTTTGCGATCGACATCAAGCCCGCCACCGCCATGTTGGTTCCGGAGCGGCGTCAAGAGTTGACCACCGAAGGCGGTCTTGATGCTGCGGGACAAATTGCGTGGTTGAGTGAAGTTGTGAAAATGCTTTCGGGCGCGGGCATTCCGGTCAGTCTGTTCATTGACGCGGATCGCAAGCAGATCGACGCGGCGCACAAAGTTGGCGCGCGTATTTGTGAATTGCACACCGGACCGTGGGCGCATGCGGTTGAATCACAACAGGGCAATCTCGTTGGAGCGCATTCCGATGTGGAATTGGCCACCTTGTTGACGGCCGCGCGCCACACACGCGAACTTGGTTTGCAACTCAACGCAGGTCACGCTCTCAATGTCGTCAATGTCGGGCCAGTGGCGCGGCTTCCCCAATTGCATGAACTTCACATTGGACATTCCATTGTGAGTCGCTCTATCTTTGTAGGTATGAAAGAAGCCGTGCGAGAAATGAAAACCGCCATGGGGGAAATCCACACATGAATGCACACTCCAAATTAAAATTGCCGGGTTGTTGGACCGCCATGGTCACGCCATTTACAAGCGACGCCGAGCGCGTTGATGTGGAATGTTTCAAGCAGCAGATTCGCGCGCAGGCCGATGGCGGCGTGACGGGAATTGTTCCCTGCGGCACAACTGGCGAGGCGCCAACACTGTCGGCGCAGGAACACGAACATGTTGTTGCCACCGCGGTGGACACGGCGAAGTCGTTCAACATGCAAGTCATGGCTGGCGCGGGCAGCAACAGCACCGCAAGCGCCGTGAAGTTGCATAAGTTGGTCGCTTCCTTGGGCGCCGACGCGGCGCTTCATGTTGCGCCGTACTACAACAAGCCCAATCAAGAGGGCATTTACCAGCATTTCATGCATGTCGCGGACTCCGCCGACTTGCCCGTTGTTCTGTATTCCATACCGGGCCGCTGTGGCGTGGCCATTATGCCGGAAACAGTGGAGCGACTGAGCAAGCATCCAAATATTGTTGCCATTAAAGAAGCCACAGGCAGCGTTGAATCTGCCACAGAAATTCGTCGTCGTTGCGCGTTACCTATTTTCTCGGGCGATGATGTTCTTACGTTGGCATTCGCATCAGTCGGCGCCATTGGCGTGATCAGCGTGGTCAGCAATATCATGCCCGCAATGGTGCAGTCATTAATCCAGGCGTGCTTGAAAAATGATTTTGCCGCGGCGCGCGCGATTCATGAAAAACTTTTGCCGCTTTCAAAAGGATTGCTTTCGCTTGACACCAATCCTGTGCCGATTAAATCCGCCATGCAACTTCTTGGTCGCGACAGCGGCGTGGTGCGCCTGCCACTGGTCAAGGCGACGGCGGCAACGAACAAATCCATTGGCGAACTTTGCAAACTGGCGGGCTTGATCTTGAAGCAGTCCAACGCAATTCAAGTGGAGGCGGTGCATTGAGCGATCTGCATTCGGCGCAATACAATCTTGAGAATTTGCCCTATAAAGTGGCTGTTTTATGCTATGTGTGGGACAAGCAGGGGCGCGTTTTGTTGTTGCATCGCAAGAAGCAACCCAACATTGGAATGTGCAGCCCCATTGGCGGCAAGCTTGAAGTGAGTCAAGGCGAAGGTCCGCATCAGTGCGCTATCCGTGAAATTTCAGAGGAGGCTGGCGTCACTCTTGCCAGCGACGATGTGCGTTGCATGGGCGTGGTGAGCGAGAGGGGCTATCAAGGCCACATGCATTGGTTGATTTTCTTGTTTGAGACAACGCGCATGATTGATCCGGCGCTCATTCCAGAAAATGAATTTGAAGAGGGCCGCCTTGAGTGGGTTCCGCTGAGCGAAGTGGAGTCTCGCGAGATTCCGTGGACCGATCGCCACATCATGTGGCCAGCGGTTCGCAAGCACAGGGATGGCGGATTTTTCATGGTGCATATTGATTGCTCCACGCAGCCGCCGCAACATGTGATGTGCGAAAGCAAGTTGCCCGCTGAATTTAAAAAATAAATTTGACTAATTTATGCGGGCAAGCCAGCGCTTGCGGCCACTTCATCGGCCAATGCGTTGGCTGCGGCCACCGTCGTCGCTTCCGCAATAAGCCTGATAATTGGCTCGGTATTGCTCGCTCGCAAATGCACCCAGCCAGTTGGCAAATCAATCCGAACTCCGTCGGTGGTGTCCACTTTCGCGTGCGCGAATGTTTTTGTTACGCGCTCAAGCGCGGGCTTGACCGCTTCAAGTCCACCGATGCTGCCAAGTTCCAGTTTGCGCTTAATCATGGACACGGCTGGAATTTCCGCCGCGATGACAGACAGCGTCTTGCCGCGCGTGGCCAGAAGTTCCAGCGTGAGCGCAATGGCGCTGAGCGAATCGCGAATCCAGCACACGCTTGGCCAGATCACGCCGCCGTTGCCTTCGCCGCCAATCATGCATTTGGAATTCTTCATTGCCGCCACAACATTGGCCTCGCCAACCGCGCTTCGATAGACGCGGCTGCCTGGAAATTTTTCTGCGACTGAATCAATCATGCGGCTGGTGCTGAGATTGGTGGCCATGGTGCCCGGACCCGATCGCTCCAATACGCGCAACGCGCACAGCGCCAATGTGTATTCCTCGCCAATGTAACGGCCGTTCTCATCCACAATCGCAAGTCGATCGGCGTCTGGATCTTGCGCAAAACCGCAGGAAAAACCGCCTTTCGCCACGGCGCCCGCAAGTTGATGCAGGTTGGCCTCGGTGGGTTCGGGCGTGTGCGCAAATTGACCCGTCACCACGCCGTTGAGGTGCTCCAAGTGCACGCCCAATTCTTGCAGCAACAAGCGCACCGCGTTGCAGCCAGAGCCGTTGACGCTGTCCACAACCACGCGCAATTTCGCGGCGCGTATGGCTTTGATATCGATCAAGTTCAACACGCGTCGCACATGAATTTCATCAGCGTCGGTTTGTCTTGAAACTTCTCGAGTCGACACGGCGCGTGGTCCATGTTGACTGGAATTTTTCAGCTCAACTTTGAAGCGGCGAATAATTTCATTCGCTTGTTCCACTTGGGGCGCGGCTCCGGAAGCGTCCAGGCATTTGAAACCATTCCACTCGATTGGATTATGGCTTGCGGTGGAAATCAACGCGCCGTCCGCCTTGGTGTGCAACACCATCACGCCAATGGTTGGAGTCATAGCCACGCCAAGGTCGGTCACCTGACAACCGGTTGAAACAAGTCCCGCAATCGCGCACTCCAAAAGTTCCGCACCGCTGCCACGACCATCACGGCCCGTGATGACGTGCGCTTGACCTTTGCAATGTTGGCGCAACCAAGAACCAAAGGCGCGGCCAAACGCCATGGCCACATTGGGCGTCATGGTTTTTCCAACAATGCCACGGGCGCCAGAAACACTCAGCATTAAAGGTGCGGGATCCATGTTGAAACAATAACGCCTTCCACTCGGCGATGAAACATTGCATATTGCCGCAGATTTATGGCAAGACCATATACTCAATTTCATGTTTGAACTTCGTATTCGCCGCACATTCGCCGCCGCGCACGCCATTGTTATGGCGGGAGTGCGCGAACCAATGCATGGGCACAACTGGGAAGTCACCGTGGCCGTCAGTGGCGACACGCTTGATGCCGACGGTTTGTTGTGCGACTTTCATATGCTCGAGCGAGCCCTGGATGAAACCATTCGGCCATTCATGAATCGCTCTCTCAACGAGACGGCGCCGTTTGACCGCGTCAATCCAACGGCGGAATTAGTTGCGCAGCACATTGCCAACACGGTTGCGGCGCAACTTCCAGTTGGCGTGCGCGTGAAAGAAGTGCGAGTTGTCGAGGCCCCGCAATGCGAAGCGTGTTTTATTCCCCCCAACACTGTGCTTGACGCAATGTCCAAAAATAGTTCTAGCGATGCGCGCCTTCAAAGCGGGGCAGTCCGTTGAAACGCAATCGTATTCAACGCGATCCAGTTGCTGCCGACGCGGGCTCCGCCACAACCAATTCAACCACGCTCACTCCGCTCACTGATCCCGCGCGATTTCTCAACCGCGATTTCGAGTGGCTTGAATTCAACCGCCGCGTTCTGGACATGTCCGGCGACGCCGGCGTTCCATTGCTTGAGCGCGTTCGATTTCTATCCATCTTTTCTAGCAACCTAGACGAGTTCTTCATGAAGCGCGTGGGTTCGCTTCGTCACCAAATTGAAGAAGGGCTCACTGGACCAGTGGTTGAGGCGCTCACGCCCGCGCAGCAATTTGCAGGCATTCGCGAGCGAGTCATGATGATGGCAAAAGCCCAGGCAAACATGCTGAAAATGGATTTGTATCCAGCGTTGCGCACCCAAAATATCGAGCTGCTGAAATGGGATGAGCTGAATATGGACGAGCAGAATGAAGCTCGAAAATGGTTCCGCCATAATGTGTTTCCAATTTTAACGCCACTGGCGGTTGATCCTGGCCATCGATTCCCATTCATCTCCAACATGAGCGTGAGCTTGGGTGTGATGTTGCAACGACCCGGTGAGAGTGAGCAACTTTTTGCGCGCGTGAAAGTGCCGGAGATTCCGTCGCGCCTGTATCGCGTGCCCGGGACTCGTCGCTGGATTCCGCTGCAGGACATTATTGAGCATAATTTGGATGAGCTCTTTCCAGGCATGGAAATTCTCAAAGTGCTTCCGTTTCGCGTCACGCGCAACGCGGAGATTGACAACGACAACGATGACGCCGACGATTTACTTGAAGCCATTCAGCAGCAACTTCGCGAGCGTCGCTTCGCCCGCGTGGTGCGCATGGAAATTCCAACCAACGCTAATCCGCGCATTCTAAAGTTCTTAATGGACGAACTTGAAATCGACGAGGCGGATATTTACGAGACCGATGGCGTGCTTGATTACGGCGCGCTGAATGAAATCGCGGATATGGACGACGCGGATCTACATTTCAGCAGTTGGACACCGCTCAAGCCATTAGGTTTTGACCACGGAAACTACGACATTTTCGCGCGAATTCGCAAAGGCGACGTGTTGCTGCATCATCCTTACGAAAGTTTCGAGGCCAGTGTTGAGCAGTTCATTGAGCAAGCCGCCAAGGATCCGAAGGTGCTTTGCATCAAGCAAAGTTTGTATCGCACCAGCGGCGATAGTCCATTCATCACCAGTCTCATTCACGCCGCGGAAACTGGCAAGCAAGTCGCGGTGTTGGTGGAGCTTCGCGCGCGCTTTGATGAGGCCAGAAATATTCGATGGGCCAGAAAGCTAGAGGACGCTGGAGTGCATGTGGCCTACGGCGTGGTCGGCCTCAAGACACACACCAAGACTGCTCTGGTTGTTCGACAAGAAGCAAGCGGCATTCGTTGCTACGGACACATCGGCACGGGAAATTACAATTCCAAAACCGCGCGCTTGTACGAGGACATTGGTTTGTTGACGTGCGATCCGGAAATCACCGAGGACTTGACCGGCTTGTTCAATTACATGACCGGTCGAAGTCGCCAACGCGATTACTTGAAGTTGTTGATCGCGCCAGTCGCAATGAAAAAACGTTTTCTACAATTGATCGAGAACGAAATTGAATTGACCAAGCCAGGAAAGCCTGGTCGCATCATCGCCAAAATGAATCAGCTTGAGGACCGCGGCATCATGGACGCGCTGTATCGCGCCAGCCAAGCGGGCGTGCAAATTGACCTTATTGTCCGTGGTTTTTGCTGTTTACGCCCGGGCGTGCCCGGCCTTAGCGACAACATTCGCGTGCGTAGCGTGGTGGGGCGCTTCTTGGAGCACAGCAGAATTTTCTGGTTCCAAGCGGGCAAAGACAATCCACTTGATGGCGACATGTACATCGGCAGCGCCGACTGGATGTACCGAAATTTGCAAACACGCGTTGAAGCGGCCACGCCAATTCTTTTGGCGGAGCATCGCGCACGATTGTGGGACGTGATTCAAACCTGCCTGAACGATTGTCGGCAGTCGTGGCAAATGCGCGGTGATGGAACCTATCAACGAGTCGCATGGAATCACTTGGACGCGCAAGATCCGCGCGCCATCGGCGTGCATCAATACTTAATGAATAGTGAAACGCAACGGCATAGCCAGTTGGAACAGCAGAGTCATTTGTGATCACTTCGCAATGAATGCGTCCAGGCGCGTCAGCCCGCGCTTGGAATAGTTCCGCCGGACCCCATGCCCGCACCCGAAGCGGTAAATGGCGCGGAAGGTCGGTTCAATCCAAGGTCGAACAACAATTGACTGAATCGCGTTGTTTCCAAGTATCGCAACGATCCGTCAACGCTCCAAGGCGAATCCGGTCCTGGTTGACTTTGCAACGGCACCACGGCGGGAATGGCCGTCAGCAATCTGCTTTCAGGTGGAATGGTGATTGAAGCAACCCACTCCCCTGAATACACCTGTTCATCCCGCACGCGCACGGAATATTTCCATGTATCAATTCGAATCGCAACCTTGGTTGGGTTTGAAAGTTGAACTCGAATGGCGACCTGGTTGGCGGTGCTTCCCACTTCAACCACATCCACGGTGGTCACGGAAATTCCGGGCGGCGTGGTGCAAGCGCAAAGAAGCCAAATCGCGCTCGCAATCGAGGTGAAAGTCCACATCTTGCTGAATGCTTTCAAGAAGTGGCCAATTGAATTTAGGCCCATACAATTTGCCATGGCTGCAATGTATCGTTCAAGTGTGAATCGCGCCGACATCGCCTCTTTGCAACTTCGTATCACCGCGGCAATTCAATTTTGTGTTGTCGCGATTGTCCTTGTCGCGCAACAGTCCTTGGCGCAGGAATCCGCGCCCGTCACAATTGACGCCAGTCCCATGGCGACGGAATTATTGCGCCGCGCCAAAGATTCCGCCGCGACAAATCCTGCGGAAAGCGCGCGCTCTTTGCAGGAGGCGGTTGATCGCTTTCCAAACAAGTTGGTTCCATGGAATGATTCAACGGATCGATTTCTCAGCACGCCTGCAGCCGCAGAGCAATTTTTGCTTGACAACGCGCCCGTGCTTCAAAGTTGGTTGCGCGCGGAATCCGCCGCGGCTCAGCGTCGATTTGATCAAGGCGAGGTATTGCAAGTGGCCGAGCTTCGAGCTTTCACGCCTGCAGGTTTGCAATCCATGTTCACGCTCGCGCAGCAGGCGCTTGATCAAGGGCGCGTGACGGCGGCTTCGCATTGGATTGAAAAAGCGCTGCGCCATCCATCGCTTGCGCCTGCGCAAAAAAAACTTCTTGATCAAGCCATGCGTGATATCGCACCGGCCAACATTCCAGCGCGCGTGGTGGGCGCCGCCACGACCACACAACAAGAGATCGCGCCGTGGCGACCGCTCTGGAGCGAATGGCTTCCAGAATCGTGGCTCAATCGTTCATTCGCGGAGATGGATTCCAAAGCAATCGCGCAAGCGCAATCCAGCGCCAAGGTGGATGGATCCGCCCTTGTGGCCAAGGCGAGCTTCACAGGCGATGGAGTATTGATCGCGGATGGCGCCTCTGTTCGATTGCTCGATCGTCTTTCGGGAGTGGCTCGTTGGCAACGCGCCGTGGGTTCTCCAACCGATCGCGCCAATCTTGCGCCAAGTGATTTGGCCGTCGCGGTCTGCGCTGGAGATACCGTGGTCACACTTCCGGGTCACGCGTTGTCCGATCAGCGATCAGGCGCGCAAGCAAAAATCACCGCAATTTCATTGAAAAATGGCTCAATTCTGTGGGAAGTGCATTTGGATCGTTTGGGCCATGTCGAATTTTCAGAACTCTTTCCGCACGGCGATCCGGTGATTTTGGATGACGTCGTAATTGTGCAAGCGCGTAAAAGTAATTCGCGTCTTGAAAGCGCGGCGTGGTTGATTGCGCTTGATCTACAGACCGGAGCTTTGCGATGGGCCAATTCACTGGGCGCGGCGGGCGGCGTTCGATTGACGGTCTCGCGTCCGTTGAGTTCTCCAACGCAATTCAACGGCGATGTGATTGCCGCCACAAGTTTGGGGGTGGTGGCGCGCATCGACGCCTCCAATGGGCACGTTCTTTGGTTGCGTCGTTGGACGGCGCCGCTTCGTGAGCCACGCAGTTCCAATCCCGCGTGGCAACTTCCATCGCCGGTTGTCGCCAATGACTGCGTGTTCTGGATTGCGCCCGATCAAAATACATTGGTCTGCATGCGCGCGCTTGATGGATCAACCAAATGGTCGGCCATGCTTGGTGTCAGTGAGCAACTTCCCGCCGCGCGCGCATTGCTGGCGGATCAAGATCGTCTCTATCTTTTGTGTGAGGATGTCGTGGCGGTTGACATCGAAGACCCGCGCCACACTCTGTGGAAACTTTCAAGTCAGTTGAACGAACACGTCGCGGTGCGCGGCGAGTGCGCTTTGGCGACGGATGAAAATGGCCTGCCCATACTTGCGGTTCCACTGCAAAACAAAGCGATTTTGCTTGATCCCGTCACTGGCCATGTCACGGGTGAATTGCCGCTTCAGGCTGGGGGCAATCTGGCGCTACACAATGGACAACTCATTGTTGTGGACGCGCAGGCCATTTCATTGTCCATGCAAGCCAGCCAAGGCGAGCGATTGTTGCGCGCGCGGTTGCTTGAGAATTCAAACGATCCGCGCAGTGGTCTTGCGCTTTTTGAATTCGGTCGTTCGTGGGCAAGGCAAGAGTTGATGTTGGAGGGAGCCACATCCATGGCCAACGCAATCAATCAAAACAATTTGGATTCTACGCTCTTGCGTGACGAAATTATTGGAAAACTTTTAGCCGTGCTCACCATGAAGGAGATCGATCAAGCCACGCAGGCGAAACTTCTCACAATCACCAAGTCGTGCGCGCGCTCATCCGCGCAACAGGCGGCGGTAGCGCTGCGCATGGGCGATCTTGCAGCCGAGCAAGATCAATGGCCAGTGGCGCTTGAGCAGTGGGTCGCTATTTTGGAATCAAAGGAAATGGCTGATGAAATGGTGGGGGATGAACCGCGAAAAACTTCCGCCAAAGTGGCCGCGCTAGAGCGCATTCTTTCTCAGCCACAAACAGCCACCATGTCACTTCGCAAGAAAGCCGCCGACAATGCGCTGCAGTCCATGCAAACTTGCGACGCGTTGACCTTCATGAATGCCGTGAATATCGCTGCATTATTGGCGTGCACGCCCGCGGACGCGCAGCGAGTTTTACAAGAAGCCGCATTGCGCGCGCGCAACATGGGCTGGCTCGATTTTGAAAAAATGTGCGTTGCCATGAATGCCACAGATTCGGCGGCGGTGAGTTGGCCGCGCGAACTTGCACCTGAAAATTTTCCTAAATTAGGTTCCGCGCAACCGCTTGTCACAACGCTTGCAGGTCGCCTGCTCGCCATGGATCCGCAAGCACAACTCGAGCGAAATAACGCATCAGTGTTGTTCGCGGAGCCATCATCTTTATCGCTTCGCAGCGCAGACAAACTTGACATTGTGTGGCGAAGCAACTTGGGCGATCGCGATCCATCGGTCATGGCCATGCTTCCCAACATTGTGTTCTGGTGTCCTCAATCCCACGAGGACGGTGCTCTCTTCGCGCTCAATCCCAAGGACGGCGCGTCTGTTTGGCGAGTTGATTCCGTGGCGTCTTTGTTTGACCCGCAAAAACTTGCCTCGGTGCAACTTCCCACCGCATTGGATCGCGCGGAAGCTGCCGCCATTGTGTGTTCACGATCTGGACCCGTCTGCGCGCTCATTCGCACCAATGGCGAGGTGATTGGTGTGAACAACACCACCGGCGCGACGCAGTGGAAAACTTCCTGCGCCATACATGATGTTGACGCAATTGAAACGTCATCCACTCTGGTCGCTGTCGCTGGTCTGGAGCTCGCAACACACGATGAGCTTGTGAGCAATCCAACAGTGATTCAATTGGTGAATTCGCTCAACGGAGCAACAGTCGCGCAGCGTGTTCTTCCGGAGGAGTGGGGAAGAATTCGCTGGTTGCGCATCCTTCCAGATTGTCTTTTGATTGCCACCGACGAGGTCATTGCCGCGCTTGAACTTGCGCCGCACTTGCCCACTCGTTGGAGTCAACATGATCGTCGTTATAAAGATTCTCCAACAGCCCAAATCGCGGGATCGCTTTGTTTTATTCGCGAGCGTTCCGGAAATTCCGCCGCCTTCAACATGGCGACCGGTCGAGTCAATCCACTCGCGTTCGTCAGTCCATCCAGTGGCGAGTGGGAAACCAATCTGAAATTATCACAGCCCATTCTCATTCCATTTCACAATCAATGGATTGCGTTGCGCACGCAGCGACTCGGGTTGTACGGCTCGGATGGATCTTTGCAAGGTGCCGACGCGGTTGCCGTGGATCGTCGATATGAAAATGTCATTCTTGGACAAGACACGGTGTATGTTGTTGATGCGGCGCGGCCTGAAATTGTTGAGGAGTATTCCAGCGGGCTGGGAATTGTATTGCGCGAGTTTCGTCCGGCTGACGGGTTGCGTGCCGTAGCCCTCCCCATTCCAGTTCGCAGCAACCTTGGAAGAATCGCAAAGACTGACGCCATCGATGGATGGATCTTCATTGGTGGCGATGATAAAACCATGGCAATTCCCGCCCCTTTGTCCCATTGACAAAAAGTCCATTCTCACAGATAACCCTGTTGAGATTTAAACACCCATGTCCACCACAATCAACACTCAGACCGCGGTTGAAAAAGATGTTTTCCAAATTCTTTTAGCGCGTCAAACCGCGGCCATTGTCATGCATGGTCCAGATGATGACGAGGACATTAATCCATTTGAAGATGACGATGACGATTTCGCGGAGGAAGATGATTTTGGAAACGAAGATGCGGAAGTAGAGGAGAAGGAAGAACCCGAAGAAGAAGACGATCTTGATGACGATGATGATGAAGAGGAAGAAGACGTTCCAGGCGAAGAGGCCACGGACGACGACGACTCAGATGACGACGATGATGATGACGACGACGACGACGACGACGATGATGACGACGATGACGACGATGACGATGATGACGATGATGACGACTCAGACGATGATGACGACGACGATGACGATGACGATGACGACGACGACGATGACGACGATGCCAAAAAGAAGAAGAAAAAGCGTAAAGGCAAAAGTAAAAAGAAAGACGCTGATTTAGAGGAAAAAGACTCCGACGACGATGACGACGACGACGATGATGACGAGTAATCGTCACGTTTATTCATCTGCGCGTCCGCGTTTCAGTGTCAGTCGAACTTGCTCAACACAACTTGTGCGCGATCGATATTTCATCTTCACGCAATCGCAATCCAACAGTGTTTTAGTATGTACGCAATCCCCAGCGACCGATTAATTAAAATGAAGCTCGGCAATTTTGCATTGTTGAGATGCGGGCAATAGCAATATGATTCGGCCTGGACTGCTGCCCTCGCCACTGGGCGCGCGTCCAATCCACGCAGCTTCAAGCAGAGTCACTGGACCGCGCACGGAATCCACGGGCAACGAAAGCGTGGCCAAATGATCTCGAAATGAAATCAATAATTGCTTTGGACCCGTTGCTGTTGCTGAAAGTGTTCCAAATGGAAGAGCGGTAATGGTGTCATTGTTCGGTTGCCAAATCGCCATGCGTCCCAGGTCTGGGTGGAAAAAAAGCAAGGAGCCATCAGCCAATACCGCACGATCTGGCGGCAGAGACCCCATGCATTGATACGCCATTTTTTCCGAGCCACGGATGGAAATACTTTTGCGAAGAATGGCGGATCGTGACTCAATCGTGGTCATGCTTTGTCCAGGTCTGAGCGGCAAGTATGCCAATTCAAGCACGCCATCACGAAGATGCGCCGCAAAAATTCCGTCTGTCGCCACAATTGGAAGCAGCCAACTTTCATTGTCTTTGCGCGGCCATTCAAACTTTCCTTCAGGGCGCTCCACGGTCAATGAAAATTCCGCCTCGCCAATTTCACGATGTGACCACGCAAGTTCGCCGCGTGGTCCAACAGAAGCAAATGCATTTACGTTCGCGTCTCGCACCAACCAGCGCGCATCGCCACCTTCCCAAGGCAAAACACCTATCCATCGGGTCCCATCCGTTTGCGGGCTTTCAACAAGAACGCCGTCGCTATTGCAAGACCGTCCCAACATGAACGCGCCGTTCCACGTGTGGGCGGGTTCCAGTTCATCCAATGCGCGCACGGCCACAATTCCACGCGCCGCAAGCGAAGCCTCTGGCATCGCCAGCAACAACGGCCAATTAAAATTTGATTGTTGCTGCCAGGCCAAGCGCATCCCGTCGGAACTGGCAAGCGGCAGAAAGAAACCATCTGTTTGCACGGATGCCATTGAATTCAATTGAAACCCCAAGGAAGTATCGCGGGTCACAGCTCCAGAATCATTGCGCACAATGGTGTCGCTTGGAGAACTATTCACAATCAATCGACCCGGACCAAGTGGTGTCACCTGTTTCACGCAACTGGCGCACGCCATTGCGCAAGCCAAATGTTTCAGCATGGAAGTTGAGAGTGTGCGCATATTGCAAGTCACGACAAGAAAAGTGTACGACGGCATTTACGAACTTGGCTCAAGCGCGTCAATTGTTTTGAGCCGAAATGCCCGTCAATTGAACAGGAGCGCTGCTCAAAAAAATCAGCCTTTGGGTGGCGGAGAAGTTGCGGCGCTCGCACCAGAATTACTTGGGGTTGGTGCGGTGGCTTTTGCGGCAGGAGTGCTGGGTGTTCCAGAGGACACTGGAGCAACTGCGGGCGAACTGGCGGCTGGCGGAGTCACAATCGTTTCAAGTGGCTCGTCGGTTGGATTGGCTTTGGCGGGTTCAGTGGTCCCCTTTTGAGCATCGAGCAACTTGAGCATGTCCTCTGTCTTGGTGTCCATAGGCTTCTCAAGCGCACGCAGGCGTTTGATTTCGTCCACATTGAAATTGGTGTCGTTGCCATCTGGGTTTTCAACCACAATTGGTGTCACAAAAAGCACCAGTTCGGTTGCAGCGCTTACTTTTTCCGTGGAAGAGAACACCCAATCCAAGACAGGCACATCGCCAAGCACAGGAACCTTGGTCTTCACTTTGTTCTCGGTTTCCTTGCGAATACCGCTGATGACAATGGTCTGGCCATTCTTAATCACCACAGAAGTGTTGGTTTGGCGGCGTTGGATGGTTGGATTGTTTCCCGGCGTCACAACCGTGCGCGTGGTGGTATCCACGTTGCTTAACAGAATTTCAATTTGCATGGCCACATTCAAATCCTTGGTAATGCGCGGTCGCACATTCAGGCCAATTCCCACGGCAATCTGATCATAGCTGGCGGTTGTTCCACCGCCCGTTGTTCCACCAGTTGTTGAACCCGTTTGAAATGGAACATCCGCGCCGTCAAAAAACTTGGCTTCCTGATTATCGCTTGTGAACACGCGCGGTTGCTGCAAAATGCGAACTTGAGTTTGTTCTTCAAGCGCTTGCAAGATCACCGACGCGTCAACACCGAAAGAGAGAACGCTTGACGTCAAGTCGCCAATGAAATCACCTGTACGAGTTCCTTCGTAGATAGGAGTTGTTCCTTGGCCATTGATTACGATGGCATTGGCGCCAGTGAGCGGTTGAATATCCCCACGCTTTCCAAACTTCAAGCCAAACGCAAATTGATCACCCAACACAACTTCCGCAAGCACGGCGCTAATCATCACTTGGCGACCTGGCTTGTCCAACTTTTCAATGATGTCCATCATCGCCTGTTGGATTTCTGGAGTGGCAAGCACAAGCACGCTGTTCTGTCCCGCGTTAGGCACCACGCGAGTCTTGCCAACAAGCGCGCTCACTTCAGTCGCCGTGTCGCCAGCGCCACGAGCTGTTTGCCAAGGGAATTTAATGTCTGTTCCTGTGTTGCCCGCTGAACCATTGCTAGATGTGTTGGTTGACTGTCCAGTGGTTCCTGTTCCACCCGCATTGCCAGCCGCCGCGCCTTGGAAATCAATGCCAGTTAAGCCTTCATTCGGCGCTTTAATTCCGCTGCCACTTCCCGCTTCGGCAAGCAGTGCGTTTAAAATTTCAGCAACTTGCACGGCGCTTGCATGCTTCAACTCCACGCTAATTGGCAAGCCAGCTTTCAGTGGTTGATCAATGTCTTTGATGAGTTTGTCCAGCCACACAAAATTATCTGGAGTCTTGGTCACCACAAGCAGGCGGCCAGAATCTGGATAGGCCTCGATACGGAAGACATTTGACACCGCGACATCCGCGCCAGTGTCGCCACCGCCGCCGCCCGCGCGGCTTGCGCCAGCATTTCTATTTGCGCCGCCAGCCGCGCCGCCAGCCGCGGAGAATGGTCTGCGTGTCGCCGAAGCACCGCCGCCACCACTACCAGATTCAAGCAGCGCCTGTAATAAATCTTTCACCTTGATCGGATCGGTGTACTTCAAGTCGTACAAACGAAATGGTTGGCCATCTTTGGTAATTGGAACATCCCACGCTGTGGTGATGAGTCGGCGAATCTCCACAAGAATTTCTGGCTCAGCGCGAATGGTCAGTGAGTTCATGGTTGGCAAAACCGTGACCACAAGTTGCTCGCTGGTTCCAGGAATAAGTCCTTCACCGCCGCTACCGCCACCAGCGCGCCGTGCTTGCGCAGGTTGACCAGGTCTTTGCGGTTGACCTTGTTGACCTGGTTGCGTTGCCGCCGCCGCTCCGCCACCGCCAACAGTTTTGGCCGCGAATAAATCCTGTATCAGTGTGGAAATTTGCGTGGCATCCGCGTACTTCAGTTTGAAAGTTTCCGTTCGAACTTCCAAATATGCGGGCACATCAAGCAGCGTGATCATTCGTTGCACACGCTTGGCGTATCCAATATCGCCTTCAAGAATAATTTGATTGGAGTTGGAATCCAGGCTGAATTGAATGTAATCAGGCGGATTGGTCGACTGCAATTGATCAAACACATTTTGCGCCTTTGTATTTTCAATCTTGAAAATCTTGATGCAAACGGTTCCATCCTCGGCGAGCGCGGCCACATCGATTTCAGGACCAAGCACCGTGACGGGTTGCAATTTGTTCATGTCGCTCAGCATGTCGATCATGACAATCTTTTCGGTTTCAACCACGCCAACTTGGTTCAGTCGAAACGCTTGGAACAGCAAATCCAACGCGTCTTGCCGTGTTACTTCTTTGTCCATGACCATTGTGATTTTAATGGCCGCAACTTGCTGCAAACGAATCAGAACCGCTTTGCCCGTGGTCTCAACAATGAAGGGAATTGTGTCCTCGATTTTTGTGTCTTTGAAAGTCAACTTCACCTTGTCGGTTGGACCCACCCGACGAGATCCGCGAATTTCTTTGGCGCCTGCTGAAACAAGCGAGCCTTCAAGTTGAACCACACCGGCGGGAACTTCATTTGCAACAGGCGGTGGAGTTGTATTTGTCGTGTCAGTTGACGCGGAAGTTGCGGATGAATCTGGAGCCGCAGATTCAGTTGGCGAAGGCGCTGGAGTTGCCACCGGAGTCGCTGTTTGCGTTGAGGTATTTGTTTTCGCAGGGCTGCTTGCCGCATTTGGTTGCGGAGTTGCCGCTGGTCGGCGAGAAGCATCTTGCGCAAGAATGACGGCTGAGTGAAATGCGATTGGTGTTTCAACAACGGTCGCAACAGGTTGCGGGGCGGGTTGCGGACGAGTTGGTCGATCCGCTGGATCCATAGCCGATACGGCCAATGCAGGAGCCACCAATGCCGTTGCAATAAGCAAGGCAGTGCGTAAGGAGCAAAGTTGTTTTTGAATTGGTCGCAAGGCTTTAGAAATCCGAATAAATGGCTCTTGAAGTATCGACCAAATTGGTCTTTCGGTGACGAAATAAACGAACGATTTCACAACTTAAACTGCATGGGTGAAGGTACCAACCACGCACTTGGGCAACGGCTCAAGACGGCGGGGATTGCGCTTTTTTTAAATCATTTATTCTTTGCGCAATTTGGGAAAGTTCATTGGCCAAGCGCTCGGCGGTGGCCCCATCAAGAGTGGGATTGGATTTCGCCGTTTGAATAGTGGCTTGGGTGGCAACGGCTTCCGTCAAAGCCATGCTGTTGATTTGTTCGGATGTAAATGGGGGCGGGGCGGCCATCTGATTTGAGTTCCAACCCTTGTTGTTAGAAGCATTTGGAGCAGCGGGCGTTGGCAGAGAATCAGGTTTTGCGGATGGATTTGGTTCGGCAGGTGGACTTGGATGAACTGGTTCATTTGGAGGCGGTGCGCCTTCAGGCAAGCCAGTGCCTGGAGGATTGCCAACACCAGGGCCCGGACGACCCGCCTGTGGATTGCTTGGAATGGAACCAAGCGGGGAACTCGGAGTTGATCTTGGGGTCTTGGCGCCATTCGGTCGCGATGGGCGATCGCCCGCGCCAGGGCTTGGCGTTCCGGGTGTTCCCATGTGAGCTCCAATGCCTGTCGCGTTTTTATCTTTGCCCAAGGTTGGCGCGGTTGAACTTTCAATTCCAAGAGTGCGGGTGGTGGACCACTTGCCATTTAAAAAATCATCTTTTTTAGCGTCCCAAAGAGAGACTTCGTATTCGCCACCCTCATGCGCAAGTTTCACGCTCCATGGCGCATTGGTGGAGAGAACTTTTATGCCGTTACTTTCCTCACCAATTTTAATTTGGAAATTATCGAAATACACAATTGGTCCAAGTATGGCAATTGGCTTTTTTCCGCCGTATTCCGCTGGAATAACAGGCGCTGGTGGCGGAAGTGGCTTTTCAATTTTTGGCGGTGGTGGTGGCTTGGGAATATTGCGCACGGGCGCAGGCGGCATGAAGAATGCGCTGCGACCATCAAAGCGATCTCTATCCACCTTGGCAAGTTGCTCGTGCTTCTTCAATGAATTTGCAAGGGCGGCCGCTGGATCCGCATCGCCGCCAAATGTGAACAAAGCCATGAGCACACTGAGCCCGCCGCTGAGAGCAAGAGTTCCGGTGAGAACAATCAACACCAGGGTCGCAGCAAGTCTTGGAGTCCAGTGCACTCCTTTAGGTGGTCGTAACCAAGCGGGCATTTGCATCAGCCAAGTCCTCCGGAGTTCGCGGATTTACTGGGTATGACCCAAGAGTCCACCGTCATGCGCACTACAAGTTTTTTTTCCGCTTCTTTGCGTTGTATTCGAATGGAGGAGATTGATTCAATCGCCGGGTTTGATTCAATGTCGGCGACAATTTTAGAGAAGATTTCGGGCGAGCATTCAAATTGAAGTTCGCCACTGACCTTTGAAATTTTTTCGCCGCTTGCGGATAGACCAGGTATTCGAGTGCTTGCGCGTTGCGCGTCGTAACTAAAATTAGTTGTGGAATATTTTTTTACGATTTCCACCACGGCTTTGGCCATGGACTCTGCGCCTTCAGATTCGCCCGCGATGGGGTTCACTAAGCCGTACAGCTCCGGTCCAGCATGCACGGCCGTGTCACTGTCTTCAATGATTTGTGCCGAATCTGAGATGATTTTTTGAATGTGATCAGCTTGTGCATTCCACGAGCGCGCCCAACTCCAACTCCAGGAATTAATGGCCATATATGCGGCAAGTATTCCTACAGCAATCACTCCATATCGACCAACTGGGGGAAGCGATCGGATTCGCGCGAGCGTTGGATTGCGATCAAGATTGAAGTCAAGTTTGAAATTCATTTCTTGCCCTTCAAATAATTTTTAAGCCTGTCAAACTCCTCTTTCAGTCGCTTCTTTGTGTCGTCATCCACTTCCGCGCTTTGACGAGCGATGGCAACTTTACCCATGGCGGTTTGCAGTTCGTCCTTGGTCATTGCGTTTAATTCAGTTTCGCTGAGCGGCGGTGGAATTGGCGTGCTCACATTCGCGCTGTCGGGCGTGCGTTCACTGCGTTTCGGCAGGTCGTTTGTGCCCGATGTGGTTGTTCGTGAACCGCGGCTTTTTTTCTGGGTGGCGCTGTCGGAGTCGGCTTCGGTGTTTTCGGTTGGCGATGGATTTGCAGCAGGTTGTGCGCTGGCTGTTTCAGTGGACGGTGGCGTCGAACTTGATTTGGGAGATTTTTGAATGACTGCGCGCTTCGTTGTTTTCACAGTTGATGCTGGCGGTCCGCTCGCCGTTGCATCGGTGACATTTTGCGCGGGATCATTCAACGGGTCCAAGGATGGAATGTCTTTGGGCGCAGATGGCGACTCTTCAGCGGCGCCAACAGTTGCAGTTGAGGCTGAAATTCCATCATTTTTAGCGCTTGTCGAATCGCCATGCGCTGGTGAAGGCGGCGGCGCTGGATATTTACGCTCCGCCAATGTCTTGCGGCCAAAGTCTTGCGCTTCTTTAAAATTAGGCCGCAATAATGGCCGAACCACTGTCGCTGCCAAGGTGAATTTAAGCATGCCTTTGCTATCAGGTGGATCCCATCTCTTGGTCACTTTGTCAAACACTTTGCTTTCGGACAGTTGTTTTTCAAGAGCCAAAATAACTTCCGTGCCGGATAGTTCGTCGTGTGACTTTGCAAGTCCACGAATTGAAACATTGCGATCTTGTGAAATAGTGAGATCTTCCCACTCGATGCCTTCGGGAGTGACGTTGGATAAATCGCCCAGCAGCTTGCCCATAGGCCACGCATGGCGGGAGAGATCTGAATACAAATCCAATTGTTTTTGATAGGTGCGTAGGGAGCGCTCCTTGGTTTCCATGTCGCCAATTTTCCAGTGAAGCCACAAGAGTCGAGCACCCGCGCAAATTGGCGGCGCCAAAATCAACGTCACAAGAAAAATCATCGCGGCGCGCACAAGATATTGAGGTTCACCCAAGTGATTGATCCATTCACCCACATGGCCCGGGCGTTCGCCCAGTGGTTGGGCGCGCAACGAAACCAGCGGTTTTGCATGGCTAAACCACATTAAAGCGGCCAGCGCCTTCAATCCATGTTCACGCCATTCGTCCGCATTTTCAATACCGCTTACGCGCGTTGAAAGCGCGTCGCGATCTATCTGCGTGCAACCAAATCCGCCATCACCAGCGGCTTCAATCGCTTCATCCAACAAGCCAACAAGCGCTTCTGCTTGTTCGGCGTTCATGCCGCCGCGAAGGGCGCTTTCAACAACGGCCACCGTGGCGGCGTCGGGCCATTGCGATGGATCGATGCGAGTGCTTCGAACAGCAAGTCCCTTGGGAGTTCGAACCGCGAAAGAAAATGCGGTGCGGTCTTGGGTCACAGATACCAAAGGTCCCGCGGCGCAGCCATCCAACACCGCGGCAAGAATTGCGGAGTCGCCCGCGAAAAGTGGCTCACCATCGGGCGGCAAATCTCGCGAGAGCGAAGGGCCCACATCATTCGTGGGCCAATCCACAACAACGCCAGTGCGACCGCCGTCATCGCAGCGGAACGCAAGCACGGAACTCGCTGTGCGCCATGGGTGAACAGAACCCATTTGTTTTGTCTCGGCTTGCAATTGCAAAGCGATTTCCAATTTGTCCTCCGGAGCGTCGGGCAATTCAATTGTGCGACAGACAATGCGCGCTGGTTGCAAAACGGCAATTGTCGCTGCGGGTGATTTCACAGTAGCGTCAACAATTTGGCTGGAGTCCCAAGCGCCTTCCATGACAACGCCAGTTTCGTTTCGACGAAAACGAAAAGCTTTCTCATCGCTCGCCGAGAGAATGACCACGCAATCTGGATCAAGTTGTGCTTTTGTACGCCGCTTCATGGTTCTCGATACTCCAAAATCCGAACTGGTGATTCAGAACGATCCACCATCACAACTATTTCAGCCTCGGCGCCAGAACTTTTTGCGCGGCCGCGGCTGGAAATCATGTACACGCTGCTGGTCACATCGGCGACTTGACCCAATATCAATAGTTGCTCCTGTGTTGCACCAGGCAAATCTACGATATCAGCCAGACTTAGGAGCCCTGACTGTTTGGAAATTCGGCGACTTAAAATGGAATCCGCATATCGGGTGTCGAGTTGCAAGATATCCCGCAGCAAGGCGCGACTTGCGGTGTTTAGATTTACTTTTCCGGCGTTGGCTTGTGAAGTGCGAGTGTCATCCAACGAGCACTCGTTTAAGACAAGCGTGAGTTGTTTGTTGTCGAGATTTTTAACCGTGCTTGCGGCGGCTGGAGTGGCGGCGCCACGAGGTTGTCCAGCGCTTGATCGACCAGTTCGATTGGCACCCGCAGCTCCAGCACCTGTGGCGCCAGCCGTGCGTGATCCGGTGAGTTGTGAAAGAGGCACGGAAAGAATTTGCGCCATGCGCGCGTTGCCAACTTTTGCATAGGTCAGAATTGCCGTTGCTTGCGTGGCGTCCATTCCTGTGCGTGTCATTAATTCTTCAGAGTTGGCTTTGCGCAAGTCAAGCCGTGGTTGACCACTTGCGGATTTTGTGACAGGGCGAGTGGAAGCAGTGAGGTATTGCGACCAGCCAGCCTCCAACTTTCCATTGGCGTTGTCGTCAGGCATGGTGCGTTTGCCGTCGTCTTCATTGGGATCCAAGCGACCGTTCAGATTCCAATCCTCGCCGCGCACATATTGCGGCCAGGCGCCAGCCACTAATTCAAGTTCGGCAATCGAGCGAAAATTTCCGTTGCGTGGTTCGTATCCAAGTCCGCGATTTCTGTAGAAGTCAGCTTCGGCGCCAAGTTGTTGCGGATCATTGTCAGCGTCACGCCAATCGTAAATGGAATCCACAACATCTTGCGTGATATTTGGCAATTCAAGCAATTGCATACGCGTGGCGACATTGATGTTGAGCTTGGAATTTTCATCCATGGGTCCCGCCCATTCTTGACCATCAATGAAGTGGCGAATGTCCCACGTTCCAGTTTCCACTTCGCCAAACGCGTTGCTTTCTAGATCACGCGTCAGAGCAAGCGCGTCGTCTGGATCTGGATTTGCATTGTGCCACTCCATAATGGCGATCATGGTTTCAACACCGGCGCGCGCGGCCCAACGCGCTTGCACGCGCGAAATACATTCACGGCCAATCGTGGCTTCACGAAAGGCAAGAATTTGCGTGGCTGCCACAACAATGGAGGCAATGGCAATGGCCCAAATCACCATGATGGTGACCACACCTTTGTGCCGCGCGTACAGCTGAGGCGCATGAATTTTTTGAGCGTTGAAAATATTCGCATGGATATTGCGTGCATCATCATGCCTCACAATTACATTGCGTTTAGGCGGCGCGATCATGATCCGCCTCCGCCACGATTGCCGCCACCGGGTGGGCGAATTCCACCGGTACCCGTTGAGCCGCCTTGTCCGCCACGACCACCGCTTTGTCCGCCACCTTGTCCACCACGACCACCACCTTGTCCGCCGCCAGCGCCTTGATTCATGTCGCCGCCTTTGCCGCCACCTTGTCCGCCACGGCCTCCACCATTTGCACTCATGCCACCACCGCCAGTTGCGCCACCACCTGATCCGCCAGTGGCAGCACCTGCTCCACCAGCAGCCGCATCGCCAGCAGCGCCGCCGCCCGCCGCCGCTTGCGCCGCGGCTTCAGCAGCAGCTTGTGCCGCAAGAGTGGCTTCATCCAATTTTGGTTTGATAACGCGGTCGATAGGAATTTCCGTGCGCATGACCGCAAGCGCGCGGGGATCGTTAAACGCATCCTCATTTGAGCGAGCGCCGCTGGCGGTGACGGTTGCGCGAATGGAAATTGGAAGACCGTCCACATCGCTGTCCCAATCTTGGACCCATGATTGACCGTCAAAGGCTTCAAAGCGCACGCCAATGACGCCGTCGCCAATAGGCTCGGCTATTCCACCCGCGTCCTCAAATTCATCGGGCACCGCGTCACGGCGGCGCCACAATGCGGGGCCATCACGGTCTTCTTCAATTCGATATTGCGTTTCGTATTCCTCGCCTTCGCCCGAATAATCAATCCTTCGAATCGGGCGCAATCGCGTGTTGAATAAAAGCAGTTGATCGCGATCCACTTCGCCAACGGGCGAGCGCGCAACCTCAGGCGCAAGGCGCAGTCGCGTGTCAAACAAGTCGTCGCTGCGAACAGTGCTTTGCACATCGCGTCGAATACTTTCCAAGGCGTCTGAGGCGCGGCGCGAAGCCGTCATGCGAATGCGAGAAAGATTACGCGCCCGTCCCAGTTGACTGAGCGAACTGGCAACAGCGCCGGAAATAATCGCGGCGATCATAATGGCGACAACCAATTCAATAATGGTGAATCCACGTTTAGCCATTTTTCATGGCCTCATGTTTTTTCTCAAAGCGATCTTTGCGATCGATGGGTTCTTGCGGCTTGCGCTCCGGCATATCGTTTGCATTTCGCGCCGCCACCTTGGTGGCGCAACGATGTTCGACACCGTTGATGTCTTGCACTCGCGCCACAACATCCCACGCATCACCTTCGCCGTTGGAGGACAAGTCAATCGCAAAACTCCATTCGCTCCAAGGGGCATCGAATTTTCCAGCCACAGGTCGACGACGTGAAAAATCAACTGGGCCTTCCGCCACAACTTGACCAAGCAATTCATCCAGCAACGCGGAGGCCTGCGCCTCGCGTTCGCCGCGTTGCAACATAACCAGGCTGCGCTGCGACAACGTCACCACGGCGGCAAGGCCAAATGCAAGCAATAAACCGCCAAGAATTGCGTCAATCAGCGCAAAGCCGCGGCGCGCAATTCGTCGCTGACGCATCACCATGGTTCACGACTCATTCCGCGCGCGTCTAAATCACGCGTCTCTCTTTGATCCTCCACAATTTTTCCATTATCAATCCGAGTCGGCATGGCCGCTCTCGGGTTCAACAACAGAAGCGAATCAAATCCGTCGGCAATCACGTGCATCTCAATGAGGTCCCGATTGCCGGACGGTGATCCCACAATTCGCCACTCACTTCCATCAAGACGCATTCCGTCGGCCATCACTTCCAACTGAACACCTTCGGGTATGTGGACAGGTTGCACAAAACGATCGGGCATCCATTGGGCTGGATCTGTTGGACGATTTGGAATTGGTTCAAGCGTCCACAGTTCAATCGCGCCCGAATCTGGATTCAGATAGATGGCGCATTGTTGTGAGCCCGCGTTGTCGCGCCACGCAAACAAACTCAGCAATTCAGAGAGGCGCTCAACGGCGACATCGGCCTTGCCTTTGGAAAGGCCGCGCAACCGTGGGATGACAACCGATGACACGACCGCCAAGATGGAGATGACCACAATCAATTCGAGCAGGGTGAAGCCGCGGCGCATTACTTCACGCCACGCCGTTTTACGGCGCTCCGTTGATGATGTCTTTATTTTGGCCTTCGCCACCAGGTTGGCCATCGGCGCCATAACTCACGACATCAAAATCTTTGTTGTATGTAGGCGGATACACCAACACATATTGGTGCTTCCAAGGATCAGTCAGTTGACTCACATTGCTAATCAGGGCGTCGTCGCCTTCACATAATTTGGAAAGCTCAAAGTCGTCGCCCACTCGGTCCATTCCATTTTGCACCATGTACATGCGCACTTGTTGCGACAAGGTGTTCACGTCGGCCTTCGCTTTGTTCTGTTTGGCGTTGCCGAGCAAGCTCATGACATTGGGAACAATCAGCATGGACAAAAGCGCCACAATGGTGACGGCAATAATGATTTCAAGCAGGGTGAAGCCTCTTCTGGCATGGCGACGAGAGCGATTGGAACGATCTAATTTCATAAAGGTCTCTTTCAGTTTTTCAAGTTGCAAGGGCGATGTGTCAAACGACTCCGGAATTCATTTACTGCGAATATTTGTCAAACTATATGTATTTTTTGAAATACGGTCCCATAGCGTAGCCGCCGTGAAAAAGAATTCAGCCACCCAAAGAGGATTGCAACTGTAAAAGCGGCATGAGAATTCCAGCAAGGACAAAGCCCGCGATAATCGCCATGAAAACCAAAAGAATTGGGGGCAGGGCTTTGGTGAAAATTTTAATACTGGAGTTCACTTGCCTGTCGAAGGCGGTGGCGGCGTGAAGCAACATGCTTTCAAGGCGTCCGGATTTCTCACCAATATTCACAATTTGAATCAGCAATGGAGGAAAAAATCCGCAACGTTCCAGAGGCTCCGCCAACGATTGACCCGTGGTGACTTTCTCTTCCACTTCTTCAATGGCATTCATAAGGACGGCGTTGCCAAGCGTGTCTTTGGTAATTCGCAGCGATTGTAAAATGGGTAAGCCAGCGCTTACAAGCGTGCCCAACGTTCGAGTGAAGCGCGCCACGGCCACATCACGCAGTAATTTTCCAAGCAGCGGTGTGCGCAGTAGGGCATAGTCCTTCATGCGTCTGTGCTCGGCGTCTTGAAGCCATCGCTTCACGCCCGTGATGGCGCCAATGACAATGATAAAAAGCAGCCACCAAAAATTTGACATAAACCAGGCGAAACCAAGCAGAATTCGTGTTGGAAGCGGCAGGATCATTCCAGGCTGAGCCGCAAGTGGAATCATGAGTTGCGGCAAAATCACGGTGACCAACAATGTCACGCTGGCCAAAATAAGTCCGGCCACAATCATTGGGTACACGGTGGCGCCGATTAATTCTCTTTTCAATTCGACGGCGCGGTCGAGCAAATCAGCCAGTTGATGCAGCACTTCCGGCATGCGCCCACTTGCGTCTGCGGCGCGCGCCATGCCAATGACCATGTCATCAAAGGGAGCCCCGAACGCTTTCATAGCTTCATACAGCGGTTGGCCAGCCTCTACTTTTGCAATGAGCGCGTCCAAAATCACGGGCTGTGATTTGCCTGGCGCTTGCTTGCGCACAATTTTAAGCGCTTGCATTAATGGCAAGCCGGCTTCGATTGCGGTGGCGAGTTCGCGAATCAAGTTTGACATATCCGATCGCGACAGAGTGGGGCGGCGAGGACCCAATGTCATCCAACTAGGCAAAGTGATTTGGGTGGAACCCATGGATGAATCTTGTGCCTTTGCAGACTTCATTGCCGCTGGGCGCGCCACTGCAGTTGGGGCATCATCCGATTCAATCTTTAACGGCGTCAGACCGCGGCTTTGCACCAAGCGCAACGCGGATGCACGATCCGATGCCACAACAACTCCGCTTGCTTCAGCGCCGCTGCGATCAAGTCCGTCGTATCGCCATGAGGCCACGGCTTAGCTCCCGTCCACTTCCTGGGTTGCGCGCATGACTTCCGCAATGGTTGTTTCGCCGGAGATGGCTTTGTTCAGTCCGTCGTCACGCATGGAAATAAAACCCGCATCGACTAAACGATGCAACTCTATGACCGAGTGACTTTCAGAAATCGCGGCGCGAAGTGCGGGATTCATGCGAACCAGTTCAAAGAATCCAAGTCGTCCACGGAATCCACTTCCGGAGCAGGCCTCACAACCGGCACCCACGGTGACTTGGTCTTGAAAGCGTTCAAGAACCGCCGGTGGAATGCGCACGCGATCATTCTCCGACATTGGAACCTTGTGCGCACAAGCCTTGCAAATTCTGCGACCAAGACGCTGCGCAAGCACGCCCTCTAAAACGCTGGCAAGCAAATACGATTCCGCGCCCATGTCCACAATACGACCCACGCTGGAAAGCGCGTCGTTGGTGTGAAGCGTGCTCAGAATTAAATGGCCCGTGAGCGCGCTTCGAATCGCAATGTCAACAGTTTCCGCGTCGCGGATTTCGCCCACCAGAATTACGTCGGGGTCTTGGCGCAAAATACTGCGCAACCCGCTTGCAAAAGTCAGCCCACGTTTCGGATTCACTGGAATTTGATTGATGCCCGCCAGTTCATATTCAACGGGGTCTTCAATCGTCAAGATTTTCTTGCGGGGGTCGTACAGTTTGCTCAGCGCCGCGTACAGCGTTGTGGTTTTTCCACTTCCAGTTGGACCCGTCACCAATACCAATCCGTGTGGCTTGGCGATTAACTTGTCCATCATTAAAACTTGCTGCTCATGCATGCCCAAACTTTTCAGATCCAATGGCAGCGATGACTTGTCCAAAATACGCATGACCACGCTCTCGCCATAAATGGTTGGCACGGTGGAAACGCGCAGGTCGACCTTGCGTCCTTCAAATCGCAAAGTGATGTGCCCGTCTTGCGGAAGATATCTCTCCGCAATGTTCATCATGGACATAATTTTGATGCGGCCCATGATGGCGGGCTGCAAATGTTTTGGCGGACTTTGCTGTTCAATCAGCACGCCGTCAATGCGGTATTTCACCTTCAATTCGCCTTCAAACGGCTCAATGTGAATATCGCTGGTTCGCTTTTGAATGGCCTCAAGAATCAGAAGATTGACCAGGTTGACCAGCGTGGGTTGCTCCGCCATGCGGTGCACATCGTCGGTTTGAATGGCGTCTAGATTTTGCTCGACCTCATCCTTGTTTCCAGTGTTGCCAGCAAGACTTTCCGCCATGCGCGCCGCGGTGACGCCATATGACTGACGCATAAGCTCACCAAAAGCTTCAGGCGCAACGCCGACACGTTCCAAAGGCATGTTGGCAATGGTCGCCGCTTCATCAACGGCATGCAGATCAAAAGGATCCATCATGGCCGCGCGCAAGCGGCCCGATGAGATTGAAAGTGGAATCACGCTCAGTCGTACGGCGACTTCAGATGGAATCAATCGAACGGCGTCGGCATCGGAAGGAATTGGCTTTGCCAGCCAAGTGAATCCGGCTGCAACACAGCGATCTTGCGGCGTGGTCGCCGCCGCGGAGCGAAGCAAGGCTGCAACGGAGGCAACTCGCTCATGCGTACCACTACTAGGAACATGGTTCGACACTGTTTGCGTGGATTATTCCACGGTCCCCGGGGTCTTTGGCGCGGCTTGATCTCCAGCGGCTGCTCCCGGAGGAGCTTTCTTTGCACCCTCTGGATTGTTCGGCTTACCTAGATTTTCATACATGTTGGGAGTTGTTGTATTTGGTGGTGGCGGTCGCAGTCCAGGAATGCCTGCAGAGAGGCGCTCGGTTTGGTCTGGCGAGAGCAATTTCAAAACGCTCTCTCTGGTTTCTTGAACTAATTTATTTTTTTCGTTGCGCAACGGAATCAACAAATCAGGCGGAACTTCAGGCGCGCTTGATCCATCTTTCGCAGCCTTTTTCGCCGCGTTTGCAAGCATTTTGCGCTTGGATTTTGTTGGTTCATCAGCCCGCGTCGTGTCCAACATTCGTGTTTGCAGAGCGTTAAAACTTTCGTCCCACGCTGTCTGCGCGGATTGAATGCCAGTCTTTTGCTCTGCTGTGAGATCGTTTAAATTCAGAACGGCCGCAAAGAAACTTGAAAGTGGATCGGGTTGAAAAACTTCGCGATAGCCTTGTGAAAGCGCGCGTGTTCTAAAATCTTGCGCGAAAGGCGCAGGGAGAAGCAGGGTGATCTTTTCAATGGAATCATCTTGGATATTGCGAACCACAACGCGCTCGCTCATGATTTGTCCTTGCAATTCGCTTCCGACTTGCATGTTCATTGTTTCCATGGCATCGGTGAACTTTGGAAGGAGAGCGGTAATGCGTGCGTCTCGGTTTTTAAGCGCCGCGTCAAGAGCAAGTTCATATTGTTCCATTGCGGGAGCGGCGGCATCAAGAACATCTTGCTTGAGTTGCATTTGATTTAAAATTGAAATTAAATCCACGCCTTCACCAGACAAATCGGAATCATCAAGAGATCGTGTGCGTCGAACCGCACGTTCAAATTTAGGCCAACGTTCTTGTTGAGTTGGTGAAAGTTGAGTTTTGATGCTGCTCATCAAATCCTCATAGAGACGCTCTTTCTCCGGCATCCATTCCTCAATAGGTGCAAGCAAGCTCCGCATATCTTTTGCCGCTCCATTTTTTTGTTTCTTGGCGGAGTTAATCATCTTTTCACGAATAGCATCCGTTCCAGTTTTGAATGAATCTTTGTAATCCTCCAGCAAACTTTGCACGATGGGCCGCTGCCAATCTTCAAGTTTCAGAGTTTCCACAATCATGGTCATGTCGCGCGGAAGCAAGTCAGGTTTAAACGCCTCGCTGAAGCCGGCTTTGCCACCAAATTGTGCGGAGGCCAAAGGCGCCAGAATGAAGAGCGAGAGGGTGAGAACGGCGGGACGCAGAAATTTCATACGGATCTCCATCGGAAGGGTGAATGTGTTCGAGCAATAGTTGAACGAGTGATCGAGAACGCAACAGCAGATAGTTTCATTCGGGCAAATTTAAATTTTTTAAACAAAATCTTTGAGTGAGCGATTTGGCTCCGCCCATAATGTATGCGCAATAGGAATTTCGATTAGCTCGGTCTGACGGTTCGCTGCTCGATGCGCTTTTGCGATTTGGTGACCACGATTCGATCCACAAAAATACCTGGAGTGTGAATGCCATCAGGGTCGAGTGCCCCCAATTCAACCATTTCTTCCACCTCGGCCACGGTGACTTTCCCGCAAGAAGCCACCATTGGATTGAAATTTCTTGCGGTCTTTCGGTACACCAAGTTGCCGCTTGGATCCGCTTTCCATGCTTTGACCAGCGACAGGTCGGCGCGAATGCCCCGCTCGAGCACAAACAACTCACCGTCAAAAAGTTCGGTTGGTTTGCCATCGGCCACAACTGTTCCCACGCCTGTCTTTGTGTAGAAACCTGGAATGCCGGCGCCACCAGCGCGCATGCGCTCAGCCAAAGTTCCTTGCGGACAAAATTCAAGTTCAAGTTCACCGCTCATGTATTGGCGCTCAAATTCGGCGTTCTCGCCAACGTAACTTGACACCATGCGGCGCACTTGGCGCGTCTTTAACAGCACGCCAAGACCCCAGTCATCAATGCCCGCATTGTTGCTGATACAAGTTAATTCTTTGGCACCGCTGTCGCGCAACGCAAGAATGAGTTGCTCGGGAATGCCGCAGAGACCAAAGCCACCAACCGCAATTTTCATTCCGTCGCGTGTTAGATCCGCCAGAGCCAACACCGCAGTCTCAAAGACTTTATTCATGGTGGGAGTGTAGTGACCAGTCGAGGGTTGCTAGGCTTGAGCCAACCAAAATCAACCGTGCGCATTGTCATTCTTCTCATCTTTCTTTCGGCTTTGCCAGACGCGCTTGTTGTGCCGGTTTTAAAGGATCTTTTCGCGGATCGTTACGGTGTGTCCGCTGCGCAAGCGCAATTATTTTTAGCTGTGAATTTGCTGGGCGCGCTGCTGGCTATTCCGTTGGTGAAATTACTGCGTCGGCGCATGTCGGGGTGGGCGGTGGTGAGTTCCACCGCGATTGTGGACGGCATTTTATTGGCGATTATGTGGCTGCCAATTGGATTCACGGGGACATTGGCTTTGCGCACAATTGAAGGCGCCGTTGATGTGGCCACATTCGCAGCGTTGTTTCAAATGCTCGGTCGAAGTGACCAACAACATCGCGCATGGAAGCTTGGGTTGGGCGCAACTGTTTTGGTGGCGGGCTTAGGCATAGGCGCAGTTCTTGGCGGATTTCTAACCAAGCTTGCGGGAAGCGCCGCGGTCACATTGATTGTGGGTTCCATTTCGTGCATCGCCACTGGAATTTTGGCGATCGCATTTCGCGCAACGCTGGCGCGCATGGTCGCACTTGCAAAAACATCTTTGGTGGAAACATCCATGGACGAGCAAGACTTGCAAGTGAAGCCCGGAAAAATTTGGCCCATTTTATTCATGGCCGCCACGGATCGAGCGACAGGCGCAATTCTGACGGCGGTGTTCGCCAGTTTTCTGTTGAGCGGTTTGGGTTACACGCCTGAACAACGGGGAATGTTGGTGGGGTTGCCGTTATTGTTGATGGCCGTAGGGGCTGCTCCCGCGGGTTGGTTCGCCGATCGCTTTGGAGCGTTGCAAACCCGCTCCGTGGTGGCGATTGTCTACGCGATCGCACTTGGAATAGTGCCGTTTCTTGGCTCAAATACGCTCATTCTTGCATTGGCATTGTTGATTCTTGGTGTGGCGGCCGCGCCCCTGCTGCCCGCTTCGCTTGCCATGGTCTTGACAACAAATCGGGGAATGTCCGGTCTAGCTGCTTTCCGTGCGGCGGGCGATATTGGATATTTCACTGGCATTGTTGTTGCCATTGCCACAAGCGCCATGATTGATGCGGAGCAGTACAGCGTTCAAACTGGATTGGTGTGCGGCTTTGCATTTTTGCATGCGGTGGTGACCGTCATTACGTGGCTAGCTTTGCGCCAAAGCGCACAAATGTAATTCGGTTTTTGTTTCGCTTCATCCGCGTGAATTTTGAATTGCATTTGTAAAACTAAAACAAAAAATACACCTTCAAAAATGCAGTGTTGAAATTTAGTTCGAAGTGGTCGTGGGCATTTCGCCGCGCAGGGTAATGAGCGCGTCCTTGAGTTTTTCCAAGGCTTTGTTTTGAATTTGTCGCACTCGTTCCTTAGTGACGCCAATCATTTGCCCAACTTGTTCTAAAGTCAATTGGACTTGTGGCGCGACGCCATCCAATCCAAATCGATGCAGAATTACTTTTTGTTCAATGTCGGTCAAATCCGCGCTGTTGCGGGTGATCATGTAGCGAACTTCCGCGGCGGAATCTTTTTCATGCTCCGCTCGCACAACTTCCAAGTGATTGGATTTCTCAAACTGCGGATCAAATTCGCTTGGAAAGCGTTGTCGATACTTCTGCAATTTAATGCCAAATCGGCTGAACGCCTTCAGAATTGCTCGGCAGCCATAGGTGCTGAACTTAAAGCCACGGCCACAATCAAATTTATCAACTGCTCGCATAAGAGCCATGTTTCCTTCGCCAATCAAGTCACCAAAATCGCTTTCGCCAAGTGGAACGCGCTTCGCCATGGCTAGTACAAGGGCCAAATTAATTTCTGCGATCTGAGCGCGGAAACCTTTGGCCATGCGGTGCCAATGCAAAATCTCGCGGGCTTGCTCTGTTGAAGGTGTTTGATGGTTTAGTGCATCTTGCAATGAGCGCACGCGAAAGCGCGCATAGTTGTATTGCAAAAAAATCACGCGCTCTTGCGCGGCAGTCAGAAGAACTGAATCCGCCTTCTTGGCTTTGCGCTCAACTTGTTTTCCACCGGTGCTATTGGCCATGAGCGGTCGATACCAGCTCACATCAGCGAAGCGAATGGCCACGGGCTTTTCATAAATATTTTTTTCGGCGCCACTCTTGCGAAATTCGGGCGAGTCCATGTAATCCATTGGCTCGATCATGATTTCGCGCATCAGCTCTTCCTCGGTACTGGTCAAAGCTGCCGCGGTCGTGAGAGGCAAACTAGAACGGCTACGAACCGCGGGGCGATTTCGTTTGCGCATTCGATCAAGCGGAGAATTTTTGCCAATCATTGAGTTGAGCAATTTCATCGCCTTGTGTTAGGGGATTCTAAAAAGAATTTTTGATGCAATTCCGCACCATCCAACAAAACGCTTATGAACGTTCTATGTGACTGTTCATTGAGAAGGGACTCTTGGTTTCAAATATTAATGAAATTATGAGTTATTGATCAAAATGACAAATCATGCCTTGATTTAGGCATTAAATGCAGCATACATTAAAGTTATAAGACCTATTACTCTGGCTTGCTACCCGTTGAATCGTAGACGTAGCTGTCGCCGACTCGCGTGTAATCAAGAATCTCGCCGGCCTTAAAAAACAGACCCAGTTCACGGGTCGCGGCTTCTGGACTGTCCGAACCATGAATTAGGTTGTAACTATTTGAGACTCCAAAGTCGCCGCGAATAGTTCCAGCGGCGGCTTTGCTGCCAAATGTGGCACCCATCATGGCGCGGCAAATGGTGATCGCGCCAATTCCTCGCACGGCCATGGTCAAGACTGGGTTGCCAGTCATGAAGCGAACAAGGCCGGGGTAAAAGGGTTTGGAAGCATGGTCTTTGTAGTGTTCAGCGGCAAGCTCCTGAGAAATACGCATTAGTTTGCAGCCCACAATTTGCAGGCCCTTGTCCTCAAAACGGGTCAAGATTCGGCCCATGAGATTGCGTTGCACGGCGTCTGGCTTGAGAATGATCAGTGTTGTTTCCATGAGATTTCCTTTGTGGTTGAGGTTGTTGGGGAACAAATGGTAACGAAAATATTCGACTTGAAGGAGTTTCCAAAGCGTGATTTCAAAGAAAATGCGTTGAGGATTGCCCAAGCGAGCCGAAGAAGCGGTACTTTCGACCTTTCGTAGAGAAAGTGAATAGGAGTCAGCATGGTTGGCAAGGACGCCGCATTGATGAGTAAAAAACAACCCAAGTCAGGTCAATCACGCGCAAAAAATAGCGTTGATGAATCGAGTGATGGCGCCTCGCCACGGAAAGGCAAGAGCCGCGGAGCCACGGCGGAGGAAATGGGATCCCGTCAGCGCGATATTTCCGTCAGTGAATTTTTCGCCAAGAACCGTCACTTGCTGGGCTTTGATAATCCGCGCAAGGCGTTGTTGACCACGGTCAAAGAGGCGGTTGACAATAGTTTGGACGCCTGCGAAGAAGGTGGAATTCTTCCTGAACTCGCGGTGATCATTGAGGACTTGCAGCCTGATCGACCAGCGACTTCCAAGAGTTCACGCTACCGAATCACTGTTGTGGACAATGGTCCAGGAATTGTGCGCAAGCAAATCGAGAATATTTTCGGGCGCCTTTTGTACGGATCAAAGTTTCACCGCTTGAAGATGAGCCGCGGGCAGCAGGGCATCGGCATTAGCGCGGCGGGCATGTATGGATTAATCACCACTGGCAAGCCCATGCAAATTGTCACCAAGATTCGCTCAAGTGACGCGGCGCACCGCATTGAGTTGGCCATGAATACAAAAACAAATCGCGCCGAGGTGACGGCCGACGCGGAGACCAAAGATTTTCCGCCAGCGAAGTTGCGCGATGTGACGGCGGGCTCGCGCTCGCTTGCTGCAAATGACGGATTTTTAAGTCCAAAAATATTTCCAACTGGAACAAGTGTTTCCATTGAACTCGAAGGTCGCTATCAAAAAGGTCGTGGTTCCGTTGATGAGTTTTTGGAACTCACCGGCATCGCCAATCCGCACGCGCGCATTACCTATGTTCCGCCGTCGCGTGAGAGTGGCGCGGATGATGAGGAGCTTCTTCCAGCGGGCACCGCGGCAACGGCCGTAGACGCAGGCGAGGTCAAAGTTGAAGTCACTTCCGAGCACCATGGCGTGATTATGTTTCCACGCGCGGTGAATGAATTGCCGCCAGAAACACGCGAAATTCAGCCGCATCCCAAAGGCGTGGAGTTGGGCACCCTGCTTCAAATGTTGAAGGAGTACGAGGCCGCGGAGAAGGGCTCGTTGTACAAATTTCTGCAAGATCAATTTTGCCGCGTGTCCGCAAGCACCGCGGGCGCATTGTGTGAAGCCGCCGGTGCGACCAGTCGAACGCGCGCCGGCGATGTGGAGCCGCAGCAAGCTGAAAAATTATTCGCGGCGTTTCAAGAAGCCAAGTTGGGTCCGCCACCGGTTGATTGTTTGGCGCCCATTGGCGTGCGGCAATTGTTGGCGGGAATGCTCAAGGGCGTGCGCGCGGAATTTTACGCGGCAAGCAGCCGCGAGCCAGAAATTTATCGCGGACGTCCATTTCAAATTGAGGCGGCTATTGCATTCGGCGGTGAGTTGCCAACTGAAGAATCAAGCCGCGTGATTCGATTCGCCAATCGCGTTCCGCTTTTGTTTCAACAAAGCGCGTGTTCCAGTTTCAAAGCTGTGGCTGAAACAGGCTGGAAAAACTATGGTTTGACGCAGCCGCGCGGCAGCACACCAACGGGACCACTTGTGATTTTAATTCACATGGCCAGCGTGTGGGTTCCGTTCACAAGCGAGTCAAAGGAAGCCATCGCTGACTACGACGAGATTCGCAAGGAGATGAAATTGGCGCTCATGGAGTGCGGGCGCAAGCTAGGAAGTTATTTACGAAAGCGCTTAAAGATGCGCCGCGAAGGCGAGCGTCGCGATGTGTTTGAGCGCTACATTGGCGAAGTTTCAAAGTCGCTCCATCACATTCATGGCGCGGATACACGCAAGGTGTACGACGCATTGCTCGCGCAAGCCAAGCAACGCACTCGCCAAGCCGATCAAGTGTTGAACGAGGATGGCAAAGTGGTGAAGAACGAGGATCCTTCCGATCAGGAAGGCGTGCTTGTTGTGGCTGATGCCATTCCCGCACTGGCGCAAAGCGACCGCAGTGAAGTGGAAGATTCTCATTTGGAAGCCAAAAAACCATCTCAATCTGCAAATTTGAAAACAAATACGAAGCGTGCCACGACTTCCGAAACCGCAAGCGTGAAGTCTAAAAAAACCAAGCGTGATGATGATTCCCCGACGCTCTTTGAAGCGGATTGAATGGAGTTCCTATGGCCAAAAAAATAAGCAAGCAAGTTTCCACCAAAGCCCGCGATGTCAACACGCAGAAGAAAATTTACGTGCTGGCTGAAACCGTGACCAAGGCGGCGATGAGTGGTAAAGAACCCATTGTGAGTGTGCCTACGCGTTCGCGTTCCAACACAATTTGGAATAAGAAGCGTGGCATTCTTGAAATGGGAAATGCAACGCAAGATCGTCAGTTGTTCAATTTGAATCAAGCGAAAATTTTCATGCAGACGCTTCTGCATTCCGGTTCCATTAAAGATTTAATCGAGGCCGACAAGACGCTGAGCTTGCGCGGTATGTTTTATAAAGGCCTGCACACCGTGGCAGGCACCAAAGAAAAAACATTCGTTGATCAGACTGAGTCAGACGGAATTTTGGAGGACTTGGAAGTTTCATTGACCGCGTTGCGTGAGGAACTGCATATTTTTGCCAAGAAAGCCGGCAGCATTGTGGGCAATATCACTTTGGTGGATTCAGGCGACGAGATTGATTGCCGCCGAATGGGTTCAGGCGGTTACGCCATTCCCAGCATTGTGGAACCAGATGTGATTCAGTTTAAGAAGTGCGAAGCAAAGTTTATTTTGCATGTTGAAAAAAATACCGTATGGAGTCGATTCAATGAGGATCGATTTTGGGAGAAGCACAATTGCATTTTGACCGAAGGTGGCGGACAACCGCCTCGTGGCGTGCGCAGATTGCTTCGTCGCCTGCATGAGGAATTAAAGTTGCCCGTGTATTGCTTGCTTGATTGTGATCCGTGGGGGCATTACATCTACAGCGTGATTAAACAGGGCTCCATTTCTCTTGCGTTTGAAAGTCAGCGTCTTGCAATTCCTGAGGCTAAGTTTCTAGGCATTCGCGCCAAGGATTACAAGGCGTGCGGCCTGAGCGATGATGTTCAAATTGCATTGAATGACAACGACATTAAGCGCGCCAAAGAAATCGCCGCGTATCCGTGGTTCCAAGGCCATAAGCCTTGGCAAAAAGAAATTGAAGGTCTTCTGACAAACGGTTTCAAGATGGAAGTGGAGTCCTTGATCACCAAGGATATTTCATACGTGACAGAGGAATATGTTCCTCAGCGTTTGAAGGCAAAAGATTGGCTAGAGTGATTTTGCAGGCAGAAACAGCGAAAAGCATGTGCCTTTTGATGCGTCACTAAAGACTTCAATGCGACCGCCATGTTCTTCCACAATGCGGCGAGTGGTGGCAAGACCAAGGCCGCTACCGCCAGGCTTGGTGCTGGCGTACGGGCGAAAAATGGTCGCAAAGCGCGAGACATCAATGCCTGGTCCAGAATCAATCACATCAATTCGATAGCCACTTTCGTGCAATTTGTTGGCCGGGACAGCTTCAATGCGAAGCAGTAATTCGCCACGGCTTTCGCCCACAGCAACATGGCCGTCAGGACTCATGGCTTGAACTGCGTTGATGATTAAATTGAGAATGGCTTGTTTCAACAATCCTGAGTCAACATTGCATATTGCGGGGGTGGCTGGATTGTCGATGCGCATGAGCACGCCCGCGCGCTCCGCTTGGGGGTGAAAAAAATCCGCCAACTCTTGCACAAGTTCACGCAAGTCGCGAAGTTGCGGATCAAGTTTCATTCGGCCTGCGAAGCGCAGAAAATCACTCAAAATATCTTTTAATCGACTGGACTCTCGCGCCAACGCGTCGGCGCGCTTGATAGCGGTGGCGCGTACTGGTTCTGGCAATTCGGAGTCAAGCACTTCTTCGCGCAGCAACTGCGCGTTGAGCGTGAGTGTGGAAAGTGGATTTTTAATTTCGTGCGCCAGGCCGCTGGTCATGCTTCCGAGTTCCGCCAATCTTTCAGCAGATTGCGCACGTCTTTCAGCGGCGAGTGCGTGGGCAGCGCGCCGGCGCAATGAACCCGCCGCAGCAAGGCCGGCTAGAACCGCGCCTATCACGGCACCAAAAAAAATTGCTGGAATGGAATTCATCATGAGATAACAATGTCCAAAGAATGACGAGGTGAAATAGAAACGCCCGCCTTGTGAAAGAAAGGCGGGCGTTCAAGATTTAAAATATGAATACTAAAATAAAAAGAAGTGTTGCTTTCAAATCCAATCACATATTTTCGACTTATGAGGTCTGAGTTGGAGTTTCAGTTGGAACACGGCTTGATTGCACTTTCGTGGCAGACCAACCCTTGGCACCCTTTGTGGCGGAGTAGGTCACTGCTTCACCATCGCGCAATGTGCGAAAGCCAGCTTCTTGTTCAATGGTGGAGAAGTGAACAAAAATATCTTCGCCTTGAGGACCAACAACAAATCCAAAACCCTTGCGTGGATCAAACCACTTCACGGTTCCTTGCACATTGACGAATTCAGTTTCATTGCTCATGTTGAATATCTCCAGGATGTTGTAACAAAGTCCAACCTAACGTAGTGCTATTGTGCGTCCATTTCGGCACTTGTGCAAGGGAAATTTCAAAAACATTCGTAAGTAATTGGTTCTCGATACGTTTGGCGTAAGGCTTGCTGTTTGCGCATGATAAATCAAAATTGTGAGCCATTTCATAGGCAAATGAAATCATTTGAAATGCGCATGTCATGGAAAATTAGGTCTGAAAATTGCGAATTTGGTGAATTAAGTCCAAAAAAATACCCGCTCATTTGATTGAGCGGGTATTGAAAGTCCCAAAATACGAAGTCCGCATGTGAACCAGATCGGTTCACGCAATGACAGACCTTTAGTTCGCTGGCGCTGGTTCCGGTGTCAAGAGGGCCTTGCGGCTCAACTTAATGCGACCGTTCTCATCGACATTGATCACCTTCACCTTGATGGACTCGCCAATCTTCACATGCTCAAGAACATTCTTGACAAAGCCGTGGGCGAGCTCGGAGATGTGGCACATGCCGTCGGTGCCAGGCACCAACTCCACGAATGCGCCGAATTCTTTGACCGCAACAACTTTGCCTTCGAACACGGAGCCAACCTTGATCTCGGCGCCAAGCGCTTCGACTTCCAGTTTGGCTTGCGCCGCTTTGGCCGCGTCGGAACACGCGATGAACACGGTTCCGTCTTCTTCCACATCGATCTGCGCGCCGGTTCGCTCTTGAAGCGAGCGGATTGTTTTTCCGCCTGGACCGATGAGCTTGCCGATCTTTTCTGGATCAATCTTCACCTTGGTGATGCGTGGAGCGAACTGCGACATCTCAGCGCGTGGCTTGGCGATGACGGCTTCGATCTTCTCGATGAGTTGCAGACGACCTTCACGCGCTTGCGTGAAGATGGTTGCAATTTCTTCAAAGCCAAGACCGCGGGCCTTCAAATCCAGTTGAATTCCCGTGATTCCTTCACGAGTTCCACTGACCTTGAAATCCATTTCGCCGAAGAAATCCTCTTCGCCAATGATGTCGGTGACGTGCGTCACCTTTCCATCTTTGGAGGTGAAGCGACCAACGCTGATGCCCGCGCACGTGGCCTTGATAGGCACGCCCGCATCCATCATTGCAAGGCAACCACCGCACACGCTTGCCATTGAGCTAGAGCCGTTGCTCTCAGTGATCTCGCTGACAATGCGAATGGTGTATGGAAAATCTTCTGGGTTTGGCAGAATGGCAAGCAGACTTCGCTCGGCCAAAGCGCCGTGACCAATTTCACGACGACCTGGACCAGTGATGCGACCAGCTTCACCCGTACAGAATGGAGGGAAGTAATAATGCAGGTAGAACTTCTTCGCGTACTCAGGCATGAGGCCGTCAATGATTTGCTCGTCCTTGATTGTTCCAAGGACGCAGGTCACCAGTGACTGAGTTTCACCACGTTGGAACATGGCTGAACCGTGCGTGCGCGGAAGCAAACCAATTTCCATTTCCAGCGGACGAATTTCACGAAGACCACGGCCGTCAGGACGAATGCCCTGATTTCCCGCAAGATCCTGCGTCATTTTCTTCTCCAGAATGCGGAAGGCTTCCTTGGCATCGCGCTGCGCCTTGTCGGCGACGCAATGGTCGGTGTAGCTCAGGCCAGGCGCAACGGCGAAATGGTTTTCAATCATCCACTTGCGCAGACGATCAATCTCCGCGTTGCGGTCGCTCTTGCCATGAATCTGGCGCGCCTTCTTCATGTCATCGCCGACCACGGATTTCACCTTGGTCATGATGGCTTCACTTGGCAATGTCAGCGTTCCAAGAACTTGCGCTGGAGCGTTTGACTTCACGCGAAGCTCCTCGATCAACTTCAAGATTGGCAGAATGCCTTGCTCGTAACCAAATCGAATCGCGGCAAGCATGTCGGCTTCGCTGATTTCAGCGGCGCCAACTTCGATCATGTTCACGCCGTCCTTGTGGCCGGAAAGCACCAAGTCCAAATCGCTGAAATCAAGTTGAGCGACTGTTGGATTGATGACAAACTGCGCGCCGGTTTCGGTTTGCAAACGACCAACGCGCACGGTTGCGATTGGACCTTGAAATGGAGCGTCGGTGATGGACAGCGCGGCGCTTGCGGCGGTGCATGCAATCACGTCGGCATCGCTTTGACCATCGTGGCTGAGCACGATGGATTGCAATTGGATTTCATCGACAAAGCCATCTGGAAAGAGCGGCCGAATCGGCCGATCCATCATTCTCATTGTGAGCACTTCCTTCTCCGAAGGAGCGCCTTCTTTCTTGCGGAAACCGCCTGGAAATCGGCCTACCGCTGAATATTTCTCACGGTAATCGCAGGTCAACGGAAAGAAATCAATTCCTAAACGAGGCGCGGCGCGAACCGCGGTGGCAAGAACAACTGTGTCGCCGTAGGTGGCAACAACGGCGCCGGATGCGAGCTTGGCGATTTTGCCAGTCTCTAACTTAAATGTGCGGCCACCAATTTGGCACTCAACTGATGCTGGAACGTGTTTTGACATGACTGTCTCCTAAAATAAAATGGGTGAAAGAAGTGAACCCGTTCAGTCAATTAAGAGGCAGAAGGCAAGCCACGGAAAAACCGAAGGTTGCCCACTGCCACCGACCGATACGAACGGGAAATCTGCAATTATTTTCGCAGACCTAATTTATGAATCAACGCGTTGTAACGCTCGCGGTCAATACCCGCGAGATATTTGAGCAGGCTGTTGCGCTGCCCAACCATAAGAACCAAACCCCGTCGGGAGCTGTGATCCTTTTTGTTGGCGCGGAAATGGTCCTGAAGGGACACGATCCGCTCGGTCAACATGGCCACTTGCACTTCTGGACTTCCAGAATCTTTGGCGTGTCGACGATTATCTGTGATGACTTTCTTTTTTGCTGCAATCGAGATCATTCTGTTTCCTAATACTGTTTTGAAGACCGATGTCTTCGAGGTGTTGCTACGAATTTGTAGTCGGGCAGTGTAGTGGAAAGTGGATTACCACGGCAAGTGGTTGAGCTTGGTAAATGCAGGATTTCCGTCATTTCAAATTGGGGGATGTGGTGGAAAAGCGAAAAAACCCCATCTTCGCCTATTCTGCCCGCATGTCAGGCATAGTCCATAAAGTAGAGAACCCGTCTTTGAAGGAAGTAGTGAATGTTTATCTGGCCGATGCGGCGAGGGCGGAACAAGGCGGCGGGCCTTCGGGCGTGGAGCGCCAACATAAAAATAAACGATTGACGGCGCGCGAGCGTTTGGAATTATTGTTTGATGCGGGTGCGCCGCAGATGGAATTGGGGTTGTTGAGCGCGTGGGGGATGTACAAGGAATATGGCGGCGCGCCGGCGGCTGGCGTGGTGACCGTGCTTGGCATGGTGCAGGGGCGACCCTGCATGGTGATCGCCAATGACGCAACCGTGAAGGCGGGCGCGTTCTTTCCAATGACATGCAAGAAAATAATTCGCGCGCAAATGGTTGCGGAGCGAGTGGCCTTACCGCTTTTATATTTAGTGGACAGCGCCGGCGTGTTTCTTCCGCTGCAAGAGGATGTCTTTCCAGACACGGATGACTTTGGACGAATTTTCCGCAACAACGCCGTGTTTAGCGGCAAAGGTATTCCACAACTCAGCGCCATCATGGGCAACTGCGTGGCGGGCGGCGGCTATTTGCCGGTGCTGTGCGATGTGTTGTTGATGACCGAAGGCAGTGGCTTGTATTTGGCGGGGCCGGCATTGGTCAAGGCCGCGATTGGTCAAGAAGTAAGTAGCGAGGAACTTGGCGGTGCAAAGATGCACGCGGAAATTTCCGGCACGATTGATTTTCGTGAGCCCAATGATGAGGCGTGTTTGCAACGCATGCGAAGTTTGATGGCGAAGCATCAAGTGGCGAAAGCGTTGGCGGTTGCTCCGAATTCGGTTGTGGAACCCACGCGCCCAGGCTCAGCGGTGTACGACATTTTTCGTGGCGACTTAGCGAAAAGTTATGACATGAAAGAGTTGCTTGAGTGCTTTGTGGACGGCGGCTCATTTGATGAATACCGCGCGGAATTTGGGCGCAGCCTGATGTGTGGATACGCCAATGTTGGCGGGTTTCCCTGCGGAATTGTGGCGAATCAGCGCAAAATGACTGAGCGTGTTTTGCCTGGAGGCAAGGCTGGGCCAAGCAAGTCAGTGAATATGCCCGCGGTGATTTATGACGACAGCGCCGACAAGGCCGCGCGATTTATTTTGGAGTGCAACCAGCGGCGCGTTCCAATTATTTTTGTGAATGACACCACGGGTTTCATGGTGGGTCGCGACAGCGAGCAGAGCGGGATCATTCGCTCTGGCGCCAAGATGGTGAATGCCATGGCTAATTGCATTGTGCCCAAGATTTCACTTTTGGTTGGTGGATCTTTTGGCGCCGGGAATTATGCCATGTGCGGTCGCGCGTTTGATCCATTCTTGACATTGGCGTGGCCAAGTTCGCGCTGCAGCGTCATGGGCGCTGGTCAAGCCGCAAGCACGTTGTTGCAAATTGATTTGGCGGCGCGCGAGCGTAAAGGCGAAAAGATCGACGCAGCCATGCGTGAGCAATTATTAAAAGCCATCACCGATAGTTATTCACAGCAGCAAGACATTCGTTACGCGGCCAGTCGCGGTTGGGTGGATCGCATTATTCAACCGCAGGACACAAGACAAGAACTTGCATTCGCTTTGGCGTTGGCGGCCAATGTGCCCGTGACTGGCGAGTTGCGCACTGGCGTGTTGCAAACGTGAAGCGCGCGCCAATTGACATTGTGGTGGCCAGTGGAAATCCGCACAAAGTGCAGGAAATTTCAGCAATTTTTGCTCAAGAAGGCTTAGGGGAATGGGTGCGATTTCTATCACTGTCTGATGTTGGCGGGCCATTCGTGGAACCTGCGGAGACGGCGCGAACATTCCAAGAGAACGCGCGCATCAAAGCGGTGGCGTATGCGGCTTTAACACATCGCATGGTGCTTGCAGATGATTCTGGTTTGCAAGTGGACGCGCTTGGTGGAGAGCCGGGAGTAGACAGTGCGATTTGGGCTGGCGAGCATGGAACACGTGAGCAGCGCGACGCGCGCAATAATGAAAAATTAATGACGGTCATGCGAAAGGTAAAAGAGGGGGATCGCGCCGCGCGCTTTGTGTGCTACATGTGTTTGGCGGATGCGGCGGGGCAAGTGATCGCGCAGACACGCGGCGTATGCGAAGGATCAATCGCAGAGTCACCCAAAGGCGTAGGTGGATTTGGATACGACGCGTATTTTCTTGTGGGCGCAATGAATGTCACAAGCGCGCAGTTGTCGAGCGAAGAAAAAAATAAAGTGAGTCATCGTGGACACGCCACCCGATTGCTGGCGGACGAATTGCGCGCGTTTGTTGGAGCGCAAGTGCGATGAGACTTCCAATTTATATTCCCAAGTTGCAGGGTCAAAAATATTCTTGTCATGGATGTGGCTCGTGTTGCCGCGATTTCACGGTGCAATTGACCGACACGGATTTGCAAAAATTGAATGAACAAGGCTGGAAAGAGCGACTTGGCCAAGAATATGTGGTGCAGTTTCGCGGTCATTCATGGTTGAAACAAACAGACGATGGCGCTTGCGTATTTTTGGGGGACAACGGTTTATGCAAGGTGCATGCCGAGTTTGGACTAGAGGCCAAGCCTCTCGCTTGTCAGTTTTTTCCGTTCATGCTTTCGCCCAATGTGCGCGACACGCATGTGGGAATCAGTTTCGCATGCGGTAGTGTTGTTGCTTCAAAGGGTGCGGATTTGGAGTCGCACCGCGGCGATGTGCGTCGCATGAGTGAGTTGCTTCCCGCATCGGCGCCCATGCCTGTGCAGTTGCAAGGCAAACTGATTGCCAGTGAAAGTGAAGTGGCAACTATTGAAACTGTATTGGAAGGATGGTTGCGCAAAAAAAACATTTCGCCAGCCGTGCGCTATCAAGGTTTAGCGTGGTTGATCACTTCGCTTCTGCAAGCGAACTTGGGCAATGTGCGCGGCGAAAAATTGCGGCAACTTGCAAGCACGTTGTCCGATGCGGTTGAACAAGAGTTGCCATTGTTAGATTGGCCAGAGCCAAGTCCGCGCGCGTGGAAATTATTGCGCCAGGCCGTCTTCACGCGCATCGAAGACCCCAAGATTGGTGACTTGCTCAAGCGTGGGAAAGTGGCGTCGGTACTTGGTCAGTGGGCACGCAGTCGCAAGTGGGCCGTTGGCAAGGGAATTTCCCCCAAAACAGCGGGTTTTCGCTCTGTTGATTTTGCAAGTTTCGAAAGCACTTTCGGCGTTTTTGATACATCAACGACATCGATTGGCGATAGCACATCGCTGTCTATAGAAGCCGCGAAAAATACTTTGACGGACTCTCAAAGCCATGATGCTGAAGCGATGGACGATCTATTACAGCGCTGGATCCGCGCCACCATTCTTGGCGGCCGTGCGTGGGGTTCTGGTTTATATGGATTGCCTATTGACCAAGGACTTGGATTGATCATGGTGAATCTGCTCACGGCTTTGTGGCTGGCTCGATTTCACGCCGCGGGTCGTGGCGCACAACATGTTTCACTTTTAGATTTGCAAGTGGCGGTGGGGCGAGTCGATCGGACAAGCGGGCGCGCAGTGTGGTTAGCCACCGCGGGAGAACGCTTGCGTGTGAAATGGCTTAGCCATTCAGATTCGTTGCGATTGCTTGCGCGCGCGCTTGTTTAGAAATTTTAAAACGTTTCCAAATTGGATAGAGCGCCAGCATGCCAACAGGAATAGCCACCAACGCCTCGCCCGCGCTCTCAAGGACAGCGAGTGTTTGAAATTTATTTTCCATGCCCGCGAGTCCGCCAATGGAAAGCGCACCCGCTGTGAAAGCCACCGCGGCTTCGCGGAAACCAAGTCGTCCAAGCGGGTTCAACGACGCTGCGAAAGACGCCATAGACACAAGGAACGCTTGAGCCAAATTCAGCGGTAATCCAAGGATTTGTATGGCAAGCGCCACGCGGCCAGTTGCAAAAAATAAATCCAAAATGTGAAGTGCAATGGACCCCCACAACGCAGTTGGATTGGTGATGAGTCGTTCAAGACCTTTGGCGCGTTTTTGCACCATGCTGCGTGTTGCGCCCCAACGCGCGCTGAATCCACCAAGCATGGCGACGATGATTAATGTTGGGAAAAATGTCCACGCCCCAAATTGAATCCATGCCACAGTAGCCGTGGTAATAGCCGCCAACGCCACAACAAATGTGAATGCCAGTGAGGTGAACCAGGCCACAAGTTCCACTGCGCGAAAGTGATCCACCTTGATGGCGTACGCGGCGCGCACGAACATTCCAATTCGCACGGGCGCGTAATTCAGCATGCTTGCTAAAGCGTTGATCCATTGCTGATCTTGTACGCGGAGTGTTTGCACCGGTTTCGCGGCGATCCAAAATGTCAGTCCACTGACAATGATGCTTCCCAGTGAGCACATCAAAAGTCCAATGAGAGAAATGCTTGTCGCCTGGCGTAAATTTTGCCAGCCTGCGGGATCCTTCGTGGCGCCCCAAACGCACCATGCGATAAGCGCTATGCCCAACACGAAGCCCGTGACTTGCAGAATAATTTTTTTCAATATGTTCTTGTCAGTATTGTTTGCGATCAGAGGCAATGAATTCCCGCCTTGTTGCGAGTGTGGGAGTTGTTCTTGAAATTGCGATAGGTCGGTAGTTGTGCTGATTTGCTTATTTTTTACCTGAATTTGCGCAGTTGTTGAAATCGAATTTGGTTGGACCCGCTCGCGTGCAATGACCCAGAGGGCTCGAAGACCATCAAGAGGTCCGATTTTTTTTCCGTCACCACGATTTCTAGGCGTGTAATGAATTGGCACTTCGCGTAGAAGGGCGCCCGCGCGCGCCAATGCCGCCGTCATTTGGGGTTCAATACCAAAGCGATCCTCCGTAAGCAGGGGAAGAATTTTTTGCAGCAGTGGTGCGCGGAAAAGTTTGTATCCAGTTTCCATGTCGCCGATATCAAATCCAGTGATTTGATTACTCAGGAATGTTAGAAAGCGATTGACAGCCGTATGAAAAATTTGCCAAGCGCCACCACCGCGCGTGTGCGCCCAACGATTTCCAAACACGGCAGTGAGTGGCTCATTTCCCAACGCATTCAGGAGCGCCGGGTAATCATTCGGGTCATATTCCAAATCGCCATCTTGTGTAATGACGGCGTCGGTGTCACTGGCTTGTTGTAGCGCCTTGGCAAATCCAGTACGAAGTGCAGCGCCTTTTCCAAGATTGACTGAGTGCGTGAGTAACTGAAATTGGTCATTCGTGGCTTCGTACAACTTGGCTAGTTCACTGGCCACGGCCGCGGTCGCTATGCCACTGGCGTCGTCCACAACAATGACTTTCAGTGACCATTGCGGCGGTAATTGCACCGCCATGACATTGGCAACGCACTGCGCGAGCGTGTGTGGTTCGTCATAGACAGGGATGACCGTAAAGAGGACGGGCATCAGATGAAATTATTCAACCCCCAGATTTGCCAATGGAAGAGCGCATTTCCGTGTCGGCTTGCACGTTTTTCATTTTGTACAAATCCATCACGCCTAAATTTCCGGAACGAAGCGCCTCTGAAATAGCCTTTGGAATTTCCGCCTCCGCCAGCACAACAAGCGCTCGATTCTTTTGCGCCTCCGCCAAATGTTCAGCCTCTTGCGCAACCGCAAGCGCGCGCCGTTGCTCAGCCTCGGCTTGGAATCGCTTGCTATCAGCTTCAGCTTGCGCGGTTTGCAAATTGGCGCCAATGTTCGCGCCCACGTCAATCTCGGCGATATCAATGGACAAAATTTCAAACGCGGTGCCGGAGTCAAGGCCTTTGGCTAAAACTGTTTTGGAAATTCGATCAGGTTGTTCAAGCACGGTCTTGTGGCTTTGTGAAGCGCCAATCGTTGCGATGATTCCTTCGCCAACGCGAGCCACGATTGTCTCCTCCGTTGCGCCGCCGACCAAGCGCGCAAGATTTGTTCGCACCGTCACGCGCGCCTTGCAGCGCAGCTGAATTCCATCTTGCGCCACGGCGTCAACGGTTAGTTTTCCGCTGATTTGACTCGGACAATCAATCACTTTGGGATCCACGCTGGTTTTCACAGCCTCCAAAATATCGCGACCCGCAAGATCAATTGCGGTCGCGCGGTCCCAGCCAAGATCAATTTTGGCTTTACCAGAAGCAATCATGGCACGAATGACGCGGTCCACACGACCGCCCGCCATGTAATGCGCCTCAAGCATATTTGTTGGTACATCAATGCCAGCTTTCTTGGCCATGATTCTGTTGAGCACAATGGCGCTTGGCGGAACTTTTCGCAGACGCATCATGATCAAGTCAAGCAGACTGACGCGCGCGCCCGACAAGAATGCTTGCAGCCACAGTTGTAAATATTGACTAATGATGACCAAGATGATCAACCCCAGCAGCGCAAGAATTCCAAGACCGACCATGACTAATAAAGACAAGGTGTCCGCCGCGAGTATCAATGTTGTGTTCATGAAACAATCTTAGCAAGGCGTGGCACGCACACGCAGCGTGGAATCGTCAAAGCCAGTGACTTGCACTTGCTGTCCCGCCGCAATGAACCCTTCCTCGGCCAACGCTTCATGGCGATCATTCGCTATGCGAATCCAACCAATGGGACGCAGCGTTGTTTCCGCAACGGCAAGAGTTCCGATGGCCACGCTTGGCGATTTGACATTGCGCGCGCTTGGTTGATCTTCAATGGCTTGCGACAAAACCACGCGACGCGCTAGCGGTGAGTTTGACCATATTTTTAAGCCATATCCGATTGCAATTGGTGCGCCCGCAAGCGTTGCGGTGAGTGAAGCCAGCCCCCAAGTTGCTGAATGCATGAAGAAACAAAAGACGCCCGCGGCAACAACAAGCACGCACAGCGTTGCAATCAGTCCGCCGCTTGGAACCACAAACTCAAGCGCGAAGAGCACTAGGGCTACGCCAAAAAGTGCGAACCCCGCAATGAGCCACGAGTCATCCGAGGCAGGCAAGGCGGCCGCTTGTTGCGCCAATAGAAAAATAAAATTCATGTGATGAGCTCCACAATGAGTTCGTTTCCTTCTGAGCGAAGGATACGTACGTTGGTTCCAGAAGAAATCCACGCGCCCTCACTGCGCGCGTCAAAGCGAACGCCGTCGATTTCAATTTTGCCGACAGGTCGCAGGTCTGTCGCCGCGCGTGCAAGCAGGCCAACGAGTGGAGGCGCGGACCCGAAGCTTGATACATTTGATGTCTCGCCTATCGTCGCGTGCAAAACCGCGGCCTGCCACGGTCGCATCAGTTGCAATCTTGGTCCCAGCAACCACGCCACTATTCCCGCCGTTCCTACGGCGGTCACAAGTGAAGCCATTCCCAAAAACGCTTGTTTTGTCCCAGATTCAGGCGTCGGATCGGACACCACAAACAGACCAATCACGCCGCCGGTGAACGCCAATACACCCAGCGCTCCGCTGATAAAAGTTCCTTGCAAGAATAAAATTTCCGCGGCGATCAAGATGAGTCCCGCAAGTATGCAAATTGCTGGCCACCACTGCGACAAGCCCGCAAGAAATGATCCGCCGGCCAACAACGCCACACAGGCCACGCCAGTCAAGCCGAACATTCCAAGGCCCGGCGCGGACATTTCGCCAAAGAAGCAGATGACAAGAATTGCGACAAGCAGCGTACGCATCCACCAACTGGTCAGCACTCGCGCGAGTTGCTCGCTCCAAGGGGCGGCGATGGTAAAAACTTGTTTTGCCCCGAAGAAATTTTGCAGCTCGCTTTCATTGGCAATTGTGGCGCATGCCAAACCAAATGCCACGGCTTCGTTGGCTTGCAGCGTGAGCAATTCATTGGCGGCGTCGATTTGCGAAATTACTTTCAAGCGTGGGCGATCGGCTGCTGTCAACGGCGCGCGACTTGGAAGTATGGATTGATCTCGCTGAGATGCCGACCCCAATCCCGTTGTTTCCGGTTGGCGTAGCGCATCTGTTCGAAAGGGCAAAAGTGGCGGCGTTGGCGCGGCGGAATCTTGCGGTTCATCTTCTTTTGTCGATGTGGCATCGACCTCTGCCGGTGTTTCAGTATTTTCTATCGGAGGTGCCGCTGAACCCCGAATTCGAGTGGGTTCTTCTCCAAACACAATTTTATATTCATTCACATCAACGACATAACGTTCACCGCGCGCGGTGTCCTCCACCAACCACAGTTCATCGCCCACCGCCACAAATGCGCGCGCGAGTCGCTCATCATGACCAGAGCGGCGCGCGCTGTCAGTGACTTCTGAAAGCAACGGAGCCTCCAACTTGGCGCGCTCGGCCGCGGGCAGCGTGATGAGACCAGCCACAGGCATTGCGGAAATTGGCGCCGCGTCGCCCAACACGGCCTGGGGCGCAACAATAATTTCACGGCATGCCAAAGCGGTGATGACGCCCGCGCTGTACGCCCGCGGTCGCACCCACGCTACGGTATTGGCGGGATATTCAGATTTAATTTGACGACACAACTCAAGCGTGGCCAACAAGTCGCCGCCGGGCGTATCAAGTTGCAACACAATTGCGTCGGCACCCGCAGCCTTGGCCTTGGCTAAACGATCCGCAAGACCAGAAACCGTCAGCGCGTCCATTTCCCCTTGAATTGGCAAAATACAAACCACGTCAGCCTTTCGAGCAGCTGAAATGGCTGTCGGCGACGGCGAAGTTTGCGCAAGCCCAAGCATGAGTAGTAAAAATGGAATCACAATTTGATTCTAGTCCATTCTCTACTTGGGCTTTAGAAAATAGTGATCTTGAAAATTGTCAATGAATTCTTAAAAAAGCAGAAGACCGATCGTGTGATCGGTCTTCTGGTCATGTTCATGGATGAACTTGGAAATAGAGTTCTAAATTTAGTCCCAGTTCAAAGCCTCATCTTTCACTTTGAATCCGGTTGTGGCCGTTCCTTCAATTTGCTTCACCACGCACAGATAGGCGTCAGTGTTGCCTTCCGTATCATTGCTTTTGAAGATATTGTCCAGGCCCATTTTGGTGGTTCCAGGCGCGCAGGATTTTTCAGGATCGCCGTTGACAACGCAGTTCATTCCTTCTGGCCAAAATCCGTTGGCAAAAGTGGCGTGACCGTCATTGAAGCACACCCAGCCTTCCCATTGATTCACGGCGCCGTGAATCTTCAGGGTGTTTGAGTTGGTGTAGGACAAAGGATCTGACTCCGCGCCTGTCATCAACCCATCCTTTACGCCGCGATTTCCAGTGATCGGAAATTTACTTCCACCAGTCGCTCCAACTTTCCATTGCGTATCGCGACGGTTTGAAACTTTCGATGTGGTTGATCGAGGAGTCAATGGCATAGTGGCGTAACTTGTGGCGGAAATTTTAGTCAGGTCGGTGTTGAAATTACGTGTGCCTGTCACGCCCGAGTTTCCAGAAGTTGCATTAGCCATGTCGCCGTCCCAGTAAATATCCTGAGCAGGCTTGTACTTGGTGTAGTCATAGTTGGAACACACCGCGATATTGCTGGAAGACTCTGAGGGGCTAATCAAAATTGCAGGCCCAATAAATTGTTGAGCAATGCACGCCGCGAACAAATTGGCGTGGCTGTTCTTCAATTCATCTTCGTCGCCGCGTCCTGGAAGCGAACCAAGGCGGTTGATTTCACCAGGAAGTGGAAAGACGCCTCGCGGACTGTCTGTTCCTTTGGTGAACCACGCAGTGTGGACCTGTTTAATTTGAGTCGCATCCTTGACTTGTCGGGCCGTGTTACGAGCCTTGGCAAGCGCGGGCAACAGGAGTCCCAGCAACAGCGCGATAATCGCCATAACAACGAGTAATTCAATCAGGGTGAATCCATTTTTATTTTTCATAGTGGGTTTCTCGAATAGGGGGTTTGAAAAGTTTTGAAATGATGGTGTGTGTGTACGCATTGAAAATCACTTATCCATTGGATCAAACAGAGGCAAGCCAATGAGAGCTGCGTCGCCGTCAATTTTGGCGGAGAACATTCCAATCCAGGTGTCACCAGCCGAGTAAGGCATAATGGTTGTTCCATTTTGACCGCCATACTTGTTGCACTTGGTTGATGTTTTTGCCGTGGCTGAACTTGGAAAATCTGCGTCGAAAATATTGTCGCGCGTTGGATTATTGCCGCCGCACTCATAGGTCACGCCTTCTGGGTAGAAGCTTAGAACTCGCTCCATATGATTGTCGGCGAAACAAATGTTTCCGTTCCATTCCTGCTTTGGCCCGATCAATTGCGTTGCATAGTTGTGGGCATAGTTGTCCGCGGCCTTGTCGTCCTTCTTATTTTGAATCACCGGATCAAGTCCGCGTGTTCCCATTAAAGGCTTGGTCGAATCGGCGGTGTTCTTCCACTGTGTGTCGCGGCGAATTCCCCACAACGCGTTGTGAACATAGGAAGTGTTGCAATATTGTGGAACGGGTGTCGAGCCAAGGGCAAAATCTGTTTTTGCCATGGAAGTAGTCGTATTCATTTGATTCTGCGTGATGCTGACTTTGTCGCCAAAGGCATAATCCCAATATTGGTCCTTCGCAGGTTGATATTTGGTCATGTCGTAGGCTGGAGTTCCAGACTTGCCCATTTCCACAACAACTGGATTGGTTTCGGTTGGACCAGCCACGAGATCGGGGTTGAAGAATTCCTTGGCGATCATGAGCGAATAGAGGCAGCGAGTATTGTTCGCCTGCGTGGCTTCTTCACCCACGCCTTGGGTTGTACCTTTGCGATCCACAATTCCTGGAATAGGCAAAGAACCCTTCTTATCGGAGTTCGCAAAGATGAGCATTCCAGAATGGACCTGCTTAATTTGCGCCATATCCTTGGTTTCCTTGGCATTTTGCTGAGCCTTTGAAAGGGCGGGCAACAGAAGACCAATCAGAAGCGCAATGATTGAGATAACGACCAAGAGTTCGATAAGGGTGAAACCGCGATTTTTACGCATGGGGTGAATCTCCAAAGGGGTGTGTGTCCAAATCCAAATGCAATGAGCCAGTGGGCTGAAAACTTGAAGGGCGGCCTACGTTGGCAACCTTTCATTGAAAATCTCAAACAAGTGCCATTTCAAAACCATTTGAATTGGCTTGAAAATAAAAACGATCTATGTAGGAAGGGGGCAATGAGCCTTGAAAACAAGCGATTCCTGAATTCAGGAGCGCCGATGTTCGCTTAGATAAACGCGACTCAGTGGCGTTCATCAAAGCACTTCATTGCCTTTCCACTCAGGATGTCGACTGCTTCGAGCCGATGAACGGTTGGTTTCCCAACCAAATGAGTGCAATTTGCTCTCGGAAATTTCCGATGGCGGGTATATGCACGAAGCAATCAGTGAACAAACTACCAAATGATTCCAATTGGTCAAGAAAAAATAAAGATCTTGACAAGGTTCCGTTCGTTGACGAAACACCCTCGGTTCCGCCAATATGCCAAAATGAATGAATCACCAACCGATCGTCTGAAGGTTCTTGGACTTACTCTTCCGCCCGCCCCCAAGCCAGTGGCGGCCTATGTGCCATTTGTGCGCACGGGCAATCTCATTTATGTCAGTGGGCAGCTTCCATTTCAAGATGGGAAATTAATCGCCACCGGTTCTGTTCCAAGCAAGACATCAATAGAGGCGGCAGCCGCGGCGGCGCGGCAGTGCGTGCTGAATGGTCTCGCGGTGTTGGCCGATGCGGCGGGTGGATTGGATCGAATCCATAAAATTATTCGTGTTGGAGTGTTTGTGTGCAGTGATGCTGGCTTTACAGAGCAGCCAAAGGTGGCCAATGGTGCCAGTGAATTGCTGCAGCAAATTTTTGGTGAAGCCGGCCGACACGCGCGTGCGGCGGTTGGAAATATCGCATTGCCACTTGGCGCCAGTGTTGAGGTGGAGTTGCTCGCTGAAATAAGTTCTTGATTGAAATGGCCGGTGGCGTCGCCGCTTTAATGCGGCGGGCCATGGCGCATATAGAAAAACAGATTCGCCAACAAGCTGGCCAAGAGTAATCCGCCAATCAAAATGAATTTCCAGGGGATTGCGCTTGGTGAACCTTCGAAGCGACGAACTTCCGATGGCGCATCCGCGCTGTCGGAGGAAGTTTTTGCGAGCGACGAAACCAGCGTGTGCGAAGGGCGTGCATGAATTGGATCGTGTCCATCGTGCGCGGATTCAAGATCCTCCAAAAGTTGCGCGGCGCTTTGGTAGCGATCACGCGGATCCTTCGCCATCATCATTTCAATAATCAACGCCACGCCTGATGAAATTTCTGACACAACATGATCCGGCGGAATAAGTGGTTCGCGAATTTGCTTTTGCATGACATCCGCGGCGCTCTTGCCTTCAAACGGAACCTTGCCCGTGATCATGTGATAAAAAGTCGCGCCAAGGCCGTAAATGTCCGCAGTTGGACCAATATCGGTTTTGCCTTTGGCCTGCTCGGGACTGATGTAATACGGTGTTCCAAAAGCTTTTCCGGCCTCGGCTTCAGCTGCTTCGCGATCGCTCAGCGCGCGGGCAAGACCAAGATCCGCAAGCTTCACAACCTCCGCCTTGTTGATCATGATGTTCTTGGGTTTGATGTCGCGATGAATGAAACCCATTTGATGCGCATGCTTGAGCGCCTTGGCGACTTGCATGACAATTTCAACGGACTCCTTCTCACCAATACGTCGCTTGCGCAAAATGCGGTCGTGCACGGTTTCGCCGTCGACATACTCCATGACAAAATAATGTTGATCGCCAGCTTGGCCAACATCCAGCGCGCCAACGATGTGCTGGTCGTTCAGTTTTGCAGCCGCCCGTCCTTCCTTATAGAAGCGCTCAATAAATTTGGGATCGCTGGAAAATTTCAACGGAAGAATTTTGATGGCAACCAGGCGATCGAGTGAAAGTTGTTTGGCCAGAAAAACCTCGGCCATTGCACCCGCACCCAATTTCTGCATTCGTTGATAGCCCGGAATTGCTTTCTGTGGACGCGTGCTTTCCAACTCGCGTTGCACGCGCGCGAATTGGCGGCGAGTGATGACTTCTTTTTGAATCAGGATGTCGCTTAGGCGGCTGCCTGGCGGAAGTCGCTTGAGAAGTTCGCGGCACTTTTCCACTTCATCGTTTGTGGCCAAACCGCGTTCCACAACAACACGTCCGACAACCGTATCACCACTGGACCTGCCAGCGGCGCTGTCTCCGGGAGATGAAGTTCCACTGGAGGCGAACGTTCCACTCGGCGCGCCAGATTGCTCAGCCGGATCTGGAATATTTGGTTTTGGAATTGGGTCGGTCAATGTTCGCTCGGCGGTGAGATTGCAACTATATACAGAGGGTCCTTTAAAATGTGATTGAGGAATTTCGACGGGAGGTATTTCAGACATTTATCATCAACTCAAGAAGGGAATGAGTAAGGGTGTGACTACCATCCGTTGAAACCATGATTTGGGATGCATATTCATGAGATCTTTGGTGTTGGCAAGCCGTTCGGCGAACCGAATGCGGATTCTGCGTCGTGAGGGCGTTGAATTTGAGGCAATTGAGGCTCTTTTTGATGATGCCGCCGAAGCGCCCGAGGGCGTGGTTGAGCAGAACGCAATGCGAATTGCGCAATTGAAGGCGCAATCTGTTGTGGAAACATTCGCGCCGCGTTGCGCAGGCAAATTCATTTTGGCCGCCGACACGATTTGTGAAATGGACGGACACGCCGTTGGCAAGCCGCGTAGTCGTTTAGAGGCCGCATCCATGATGGAGTTGGCGTTTCGCGGTGCGCATCGCGTGGTGACCGGCGTGTGCATTGTGTGGGAGCATCGGCAGTGGACATTTTTCGATCAAGCTCATGTGACCATCGAAGCGGTTGGTCAGGAAATATTGCACAACTATATTGAGAGTGATTTGTGGCAAGGGCGCGCTGGTGGTTATGACATTGGCGAGCGAATGGCGGATGGATGGCGACTACATTGTGATGGTGATCTAGACACGGTGGCCGGACTTCCATGGCGCCGAGTGAAAGAATTTATTTTACAAATTGAGAAAGAATGTCAATGAGTGGACCGCTGCCAACTTGGATGGAACCTTTCGCGGCCGCCGCAAGCGTTGGGTACGGCGCGGCGATTCGCGCGCGCGGCAATCGCTTGGAGCGGCGGCTTCCAATGGATTGCGGATTGCCCGTGATCAGCGTTGGAAATATCACCGCGGGTGGAACTGGAAAAACTCCAGTGACGCAGTGGATTGTGCGGGCGCTGCAGGCTGGTGGGCACGCGCCCATGATTGCGTTGCGTGGGCATAAAGGCGGTGAAAAAGCCGACGAAGTGTTGGAACATCGCGCGGCCTTGTCCGGCGTTGTTGTCGCGGTTGGCGCCGATCGCGCGCGGCGCATTGCGGCGACGCGCGTGAAAAATCCATCGTGCAATGTGGTTGTCCTTGATGATGGATTTCAACATCGGCAATTGCGGCGTGATTGTGATTTGGTGTTGATCGACGCCACGCGACCCGCGCTGGATGACGGACTTCTTCCGCTTGGCTGGCTGCGTGAACCCGCGTCTTCTCTGCGTCGAGCAAGCGGAGTGATTGTGACGCGCGCTTTGAAAGTGGATGATGAGTTGGCGGATCAGATTTTGAAGCTGCATGGACAAGCGCCGCTGGCGTGGTGCCGCCATGCGTGGACTGGTCTTGAAGGAATTGACGCAGGCGCGGTGCATGAAGTTGCATGGTTGCGGCGCAAGCGCGTTGCAGTGTGGGCGGGCACTGGAAATCCGCGCGCCATTGTTCAGCAAACAGAATCGGTCGCCGCCGCCGTGGTGGATGTTCCGCGTTTACTAGATCACGCGCGCTGGGACGCTCCGAAAGTGGCGCGCTTGCTGCTGCGGGCGCAAGAAGCCGGCGCGGAGGCCGTGATTGTCACGCCAAAAGATTGGATGAAGATTGCGCCGTTGGGTGTGAAGAGTGAGTTGCCCTTGGTGCGTCCGCGTTTAGCGATTGAATTTTTGCAGGGTGAAAGCCTGGTGCAAGAGCAATTGGCGCGCGCGGTGCGCGTGGGGCAAAGCCGCTGTCATCGCTAGACTGCGTGTCATGAGTTTCTCAACCGAAGGTTTGGTCGTGAAAATGGCTGCGTGGAAATCATTCCGCGTTCTGGTGATTGGTGATTTCATGCTTGATCAAGCGCTCTTTGGAGCCGCTGAGCGATTGAGCCCCGACGCGCCAGTGCCCGTGTTGTTAAGCCGCGGCGCGCAAGACCTGGAGGAAACCGCCGGCGGCGCCAGCAATGTTGCGTTGTGTGCGGCGGCTTTGGGCGCAACGGTGGAATGCGTTGGCGTGACAGGCGCGGACGCGGAGGCAAAGTCGCTGCGTGAATTGTTGAAGGCTGGCGGTTGCGATTCCAAGCATCTGGTGCAGGACGCGTCGCGACCAACCACCGTGAAAAAAAGTTTGATTGGATTGGCGCAGCATCGTCATCCGCAAAAAATGTTTCGTCTTGATATGGAAAGTCGCGAGCCAATTTCCGCGGACATTGCCGCGCGGTTGCTGGCGGCCATTGATGATGCGCTGCCCAATTGCGACATTGTGTGCTTGGAGGATTACGCGAAGGGCGTGTGCACGCCGGCGTTGTGCGCCGAGTTGATCAAGCGTTGCCGCGCGGCGAATAAAAAACTTCTGGTGGATCCCGCTGCCATCAACGACTACGCCAAGTACAAAGGCGCGACCGCCATCACGCCAAATCGCAGTGAAGCTGAGCAAGCCACTGGCTTGCGCGCGAATTCTGGTTTTGATGAGCCAGTTCTGCGCGCGATATCTGAGCAATTGATTGCGCAGCTTGATCTTGAGGCGATTGTGTTAACGCTTGATCGCCACGGCGCGCTTCTGGGCATGCCCGCGGCGCAACCCGTGCATGTTCCAACATTGGCGCGCAAGGTTTATGACGTGACCGGCGCCGGCGACATGGTGTTGGCGGCGCTCGCTGGCGCGTTATGCAACGGTTTTTCTTGGCTAGAGGCCGTGCAACTTTCTAATGTTGCGGCCGGACTTGAAGTGGAAGTTTTTGGCGCCAAGCCAATTCCTCTGGCGCAAATTCACAAACAAGTGTTGTTGCAGGCGGGACATCTTGCGGGCAAAATTCGCAATCGCGCGGACCTTGCGCTGGAGATGGATGCGCGGCGTTCGGCTGGACAGAAAATTATTTTCACAAACGGTTGCTTTGATGTTTTACACGCGGGGCATGTGGCAAGTTTGCGCGAGGCCAAGTCTCTTGGCGATTGTTTGGTGGTGGCGCTTAACGGCGACGCCAGTGTTCGCAAACTGAAAGGCGAAGATCGCCCAGTGTTTCCGCTAGAGCAACGACTTGAAGTGGTCGAGGCGCTTGAGTGCGTGGATTTTGTCACTTGGTTTGATGAGTCCACCGCGGACGCAACACTGTTGGCGGCGCGTCCGCATGTCTACGCCAAGGGCGGGGATTATCAACCGGAGCAAATTCCTGAAATGGGAGTTGTCAAGAAAATAAATGCAACTTTGCACATTTTGGGTTTGCGTGCGGGTTTAAGCACTACAAACGCTATTCATCGCATCCGTGGACAACACGCGGGGACAACTCGCTCATAAATCGTTGATGATATTTGCTCTTGACGCGGACCCGTCTTCTTGACCATACTGTGAAGCGTTGGAAATAAATTTTATATTCCCCTTGAAAAATAATTTTGGAGACACTTCAAAGATGACCACGATCACGAAAAAAGAATTGGTTGAACAAGTCGCTCAAAAAACTGGCGCGGATCGTGGCGAGACTCGAAAAATTGTTCAGGCATTTCTGGACGCGGTCATTGAAGAATTGAATCAAGGCAACCGACTTGAGTTCCGCGACTTCGGCGTGTTTGAAGTTCGTCAACGCGCGCCGCGCATGGCGCAAAATCCAAAGACACTTGTCCCTGTCAAGGTGCCTGCCAAGCGCTCAGTGCGCTTCAAGCCAGGTCGCTTGATGCGTGAACAAGGTGTTGTGCCCGCAGAACTTGCGAACGCGCTTTAAGTCTTTCGGGTCACTCACTCCACAACTTTTAGGCGGCTCATAATGGAACCAAAGCAGTCACACAATCGCGGGTCAGACCGCGCGCGTCCCCGCATGGATATGCGCGACGCCCAGCGTCTTCTTGATGCCGCGCCGCCGCATGCCATTGAAGCGGAGATGAGTTTGCTTGGATCTATTTTGATCGATCCCAAAGTGGTCGGAGATGTGGTGCAGTTGGTTCGAACCAGCGGCGACTTTTTTCGACCGGCGCATGGCGCCATCTTTGAAGCCATGGTTGGCATTTGGGATCGCACCGCATCGCTTGACGTGGTGCAACTGAATCAACAATTACTTGACCGCGGCATTCTTGATGATGTTGGTGGCACCGCGTATTTGGTGGAACTTGCGGAAAGCGTTCCCACCGCCGCGCACGCCAGTGAGTACGCGCGTTTGGTGCGCGACAAGGCAACGCTGCGCGAGTTGATCCGCGCGGCAGGAGAAATTCTTGCCGATGCGCAAGCTTCGACCGATCTTCCGCAACAAGTTTTGGAAGCCGCCGAGCAGCGCATTTTCGCAATCGCGCAACGACGAGAGTCCGCGCAATTTTCCAGCTTGCAGGAGTTGCTTGATCACGCGATCAAAGTGATCGACACCAGCGATGGAAAATCATTCAACGGAACGCCCACGGGTTTCGCTGAATTTGACGAGATTACAAGTGGTTTGCAGAAGGGCGAAATGATTGTGTTGGCGGCTCGACCCAGCATGGGCAAGACCGCGTTCGCGTTGAACATGATGGAGAATGCCGCGGCCGCGGGCCACGCCGTCGCCATGTTTAGTTTGGAAATGGGCAAGCAGCAATTGGTGCAGCGCTTGTTGTGCAGCAAAAGCGGAATTGATTCGCAACGTCTGCGCCGCAATATGTTGCGCAACGAGGATTATCGCGCGCTGCTTGCCGCGTGCGAAGCCATGAAGACCAGCAAAGTTTGGATTGACGACACGCCAGGCTTAACCATGTTGTCCATGCGCAGCAAAGCGCGTCGCTTGCGCGAGCAACATGGCATTGAAGCTATTTTTATCGACTACTTGCAATTGATGTCGGCGGGAACGCGCAGTGAAAATCGTCAAGTGGAAGTCAGCGATATCAGCCGCGGTATTAAAGCCATGGCGCGCGAACTAGAGGTGCCTGTGATTTGTCTGAGCCAGCTCAGCCGCAAGTCCGAGGATCGACCAGGTCACCGTCCGCAAATGAGCGACTTGCGCGAGTCGGGCAGCATTGAACAGGACGCCGACGTGGTCATGATGTTGCACCGCGAGGAGTATTACCATCAAGGCGATGATGATTGGGGCGAAGCCAATCCAGACAAGCGCGGACTTGCCGAATTGATCATTGCCAAACAGCGCAACGGACCCACGGGCGTTGTTCGTTTGACATGGGACAGCCGCGTGACTCGCTTCCGAGATTTCTCCGACAATCCTGCTGCGAATTCATGGGATGCGCCGCCGCGTTTGGTTCGTCCAAATGATCGTTCGCAAAATGCGCGCGATGATTTTGACGGCATGCCAATGTGATTGTTGCCGTGTGGCGGCAATGCATTGCATCATCAAATAGCGGATGAACAAGAACCCGCAAGAGTGTTGAGTTGTAGACTTGCCGCAGTGCAGGATTCAGAAGAAGAATTTGACCGCGAGTTGCTGGCGCGCGCCGCCAAGGGCGACACCAAGGCTTGGCGCGTTGTGGTTGAATATTGGTCGCCGCGCATTTACGCGTATTTACGCTCCAACACCCGCAATCAAGAACTTGCGGAGGAAATTACGCAAAGCGTGTTTTGCACCATTGCGCACAAGCTTGCCGACTATGTCGAGCAAGGACATTTTCAGGCCTGGATTTTTCGCATAGCCATAAACCGTTTGCGGGATGAAATGCGACGGCGCAAGTTGCACGCAAAGCCCATGGATAGCGACATTTTGACGGATTTGGCGCCACAAAAAGCCGTCCAAGACAAGGCCAATGAAGAGGAAATTCATGCGTTGCGCGAGGCCATGGACCAACTCCCGGATTCCGACCGCGCCATTATTGATTTGCGTCATCAGGGCGGCATGAGTTTTCAACAAATTGCCGTGATGCTTTCGGAGCCACTGGGCACGCTTCTAGCGCGGCATCATCGTGCTATTCGCAAATTGCGAGACTTGATGCGACGGCATATGGGGGACGAGCCATCATGAAATTCGAGTCCGATACTTTCTTTCTTTTGCATGCGTGTTGCAACAAAAAACCGCCCGCCCCGTTGGGTAGGCTTCAGGAGAACACCAATGGAAACCCATGACGATCTTGAACTTGCCCGAACACTTCGCGCGCTGCATTCCAGCGCGAGCGAAATTCCAAGCGGATTATCCGCGCGGATTTTTCAAGCGAGTGTCTCGCACTTGCCCAACCAACAAGTCGTGGGTCGCATTGGTTCGCGCACATCGTTTCAATGGAAGGCCGCCGCTGCTATTTTAATTTTGGCCGGCGGTGCGATCTTGTCGTGGCAAACTGCGGGCATGCATGTGAACGCTTCGTCGGATGATCGCTCCTTGGCGGCGGTGCTTGAAGCTTCATCAAATTCTTCTGGCGATGACAGTTTCATTGGACTCGCTTCCGCGCAAGGCGCCGGTCTTGATGATTTGGCATTTGAAATGCGAAGCGTGCTAGGCACTGGGCAGGCTGGACGATGATTTCAAAAACATTCGTGGCGGGAGTGGCGGTTGGAATGTTGATTGTTGCCGCGGTTGCCGCCACAACTTTGCGAACGGGATCGCAAG
>SESA01000076.1_pt1 | contig 64648 bp, 45 predicted proteins | sample 3171451 | NCBI WGS metagenome assembly SESA01 (sample SAMN06051862, study PRJNA518727) | freshwater metagenome | biome: subpolar coniferous forest; feature: holomictic lake; material: water; isolation source: holomictic Lake 227, 8 m depth | place: Canada: near Kenora, Ontario | collected...
CGCAAAATATAACGGGCATCATGATGCCATCAAAATATTCCAGCGAAGGCAGCGTGGCGGACGCCAAAGAATTGGCGCGTCGTTTGAAGTTGGGACGCTTGCTCACGCTGCCCATTGACCAAGCCCACGAATTGATGGCGCAAAAATTGCGCGCGGGTCTTGGCGTGTTCGAAGGTTTGGCCGACGAAAATCTTCAAAGCCGATTACGAGGACTCACGTCTATGTCCGTGAGCAACTCGGATGGCTCCCTGGTTCTTGCCACCGGAAATAAAAGCGAGTTGGCCACCGGCTACGCCACGTTGTACGGCGACATGGTTGGCGGCGTGGCGCCTATTGGAGATCTTTTGAAGACGCAGGTGTATGCGGTCTCGAATTGGATCAACAAACATTTCGCGCAACTCGGTTTCGATTGCGCACCAATTCCAGAAGCCAGCATCACCAAGGCGCCCAGCGCGGAGTTGCGACCCAATCAAACGGATCAAGATTCACTGCCGCCGTACGCGGACTTGGACAATATTGTGACTGGCTGGATTGAGCATGAAGGCGATGTGCCCGCGATTGCGCTCGCCACCAAACTAGATGCGAAATTAGTTGAGCGTTGGTGCTTGGCCATTGATCGCGCGCAATTCAAGCGCGATCAATCTCCGCTTGTGATTAAGGTCGCCGCGCGAACGTTCGGACGGGGCCGCCCGATGCCCATCGCGGCGCGGTGGCGACTGGCGTAGCGCCAAATCCATCGCGCGCTGGTTGCTGTGAAGCGACCATGATCAATCGATCTTCCTCAATGCAATAGGCGGTCAAGAATCCGCCGTAAGCGCAGCCCGTGTCCACATTCACCACGATTGGATTTCCATCGCGGCGCAACACCATTGGCTCGAACAAAGGTTTGTGTCCAACAATCAGCAAGCCATCGTCGCCGTTGTAGGACTCCCACCAATGCGGCCGACCAGGCGCGGCCTTCTTGTGAATTTTTTCAAAGTCGCTTGTGCCGGCAAGTCCAAGTTGTGGATCGATGCCGCCATGCACCACGGCCCAACCCGCGCCTTGAATATATGTTTTGGAAATGGTCTCGGTCAGAATGCGACGCGCGGCGGTGAGTTTGCCCGCGCGATCAAGCACGCGAATGGCATACGCCTCCGCGGGAGTGAGTTCATCCAGCGGGGCGCCCGCGTCGTGTTTACGCAGCGCGTCCATCAATCGCAAATCATGATTGCCACACACGCTTTCAACGCGTCGTCCGCCAGCGCGCAATTCAGAAATGGCTTCAACAACAAGATCAGGGCGTGGGCCCTTGGTGAATAAATCGCCAAGCAAAATAATTCGCGCGTCAACGCGGTCGCGGCGCGCGATCTCCAGGAGCTCAATGAACTCCATTCCGCAGCCGTGCAGGTCGCCTATGACAAGTGTTGCCATTCTGGGTAAAACCATAGAGGAATATCGTCAACTTGTGTTGTAGATAACCAAACATTTATGTGAAGTATTGGTGAAGAGCGGTCAATTTCACACCGTAGAATCGCCGCATGCCCATTCACCAACTTTCACAACATTTGGTCAATCAAATCGCCGCGGGCGAGGTTGTGGAGCGGCCAGCGAGCGTGGTGAAGGAGCTCATTGAGAACGCGCTTGACGCTGGAGCGACTGAGATTGAAGTGCGCATTGAGGGCGGCGGCCGCGAGCGCATTGAAGTGTCCGACAATGGTTGCGGCATTGGCGCCGATGAATTGTTGCTGGCAATTTCGCCGCACGCCACCAGCAAGATTGCCACGGCGGATGACTTGGCGGATATTTCCAGTTACGGTTTTCGCGGCGAGGCGCTGGCCAGCGTTGGATCGGTGGCGCGCCTTGTGGTGGTGTCGCGCAGCGCCTCAAGCGAGCAGGGCGCCAGTATTGAAGTTGACTTTGGAACGCTTTCAACCGTCCGTCCAGCCGCAATCGCCGTGGGAACGCGCGTGGAGGTGCATCAATTGTTTGGGCAAGTTCCGGCGCGGCGCAAATTTCTTCGCAGTGATCCAACTGAGGCTGGGAAAGTTGTGGATGTGGTTGAGTGGTTGGCGCTTGGCCGCCCCGGCGTTTCGTTCCGCCTGTTTCAACACGCGCGCATGACGCTTGAATTGCCCGCGGTGGATGATCCGCGCCTGCGCGTGGAGGCTGTTTTAGGCGACGAATTCGCTGGAAAATTGCTGCAAGTGGATTTAAGCGGCGCCGGCGCCGTGGCCATTTGGGGATTGATCGGCCGACCCGAGCAAGCGAAAAGTTCCGCCAATGGTTTGCGCATGGTGTTGAATGGTCGACCCATTTCGGATCGCGGATTGTTGCACGCCATGCGCGAGGCTTATCGCGGTTTGGTGGAACCTGGGCGCACGCCGGTTGGTTTCATCGCCATTGATATTGATCCGCGTGAAGTGGATGTGAATGTGCATCCCGCCAAAAGCGAAGTGCGATTTCGCCAACCCGCCTTGATTCACTCGGCGTTGTTGCGCGCGGTGCGAAGCGCGTTGCAGGCGGCCAACTTGGTTCCAAACTTGCCCATGGGTGGAGCGTCGCTGGGTTCTTCGTTTGGTTGGCAAGGGCGACGCAATGACAGTGGAGCCAATTCAAATTCAACACGAGAGTTTAATTCTGATGTGACAGGTGTCGCTTCAAGTGGCGCTTCTTCAAGCGCGTGGCAGAACGCAAGTTTTGCGCCGCACGCTTCGTCTGGCGATCGTGGATTTGAATTTTCCGCGCTGCGCGAGGCGCTTGCCTCGGGCGCGTTGACGCAATCACATTCTGCAGCGACACATGCTGTGAGCCAAGGCAATAGCGAGCCATCGTTGTTGGCACCGCCGCGGCCAGCAACTCGTTTTATTCAAGCGGGCAAAGCGTGGTTGATCACCTTTGACGCCGACGGAATTGTGATCATCGATCAACATGCGCTGCATGAGCGCGTCATGTTTGAACGCTTGCGCGCCAAGTTGACGGTGGGGGCGTTGCCTTCGCAGCCGCGCCTTGTTTCCAGCATGATTTCCCTGAATGGCGAGCAATTGGAGCGCCTTGAAGCGTCTCAGGAATTGCTGACGCGTCTTGGTTTTGATGTGCGCCCGTCAGGCCCCAAGAGCGCCACCATTTTCGCCGAACCGCTCTTTCTGATCGAGCGCAAAGTGGATGTGGCAGAAATGATTGTGAGTTGGCTTTCGCGCGACCACGCCAGCACCGAGGACGGCGAGGCCGTTCTTTCTGAAGTGCTTGACATGATGTCTTGCAAGGCGGCGGTGAAAGCTGGCGACGCGCTTTCGGATATTGAGATTGCGGCGTTGCTGCAAGATTTGGAAAGCGTGGAGCGCGCCACCAATTGTCCGCACGGACGACCAACCGCCATGCGTATTCCATTTCGAGAACTTGAGCGGCGCTTTGGTCGCGGTTAATTTCACGCATTCATTCTTGCGCGCACTACAAATATTGTGTTGTGCACCCCGCGGCGCAGTTGCAATCGCGCCGCTCTGATTCCAATTTTATTCAGGCTCGTCGGCATCGGTGATAATGTATTCAAATGAAGTTTCCCCAGTGCGCAGGCAACGCCGCAAGTAGGGGCGGCACAAACCGCATCCGCCGCCGCAGCCCAATGACAACTCAACTTGCTCAACGGTGCGCTGCTTCTCTTGCGCGTCCTTGAGCACGAAGGCAAATGTCAAATCAAAACAAACGCAGCGATCAATTTGCATGGGTACTTTGAACGAAATGGATCATCGAGGATCGTAGGCTGAATCGTCGGCGCTTAAGAAACCGTTCTTGGGAAAGTCGGTGACATATTTCAACAGTTGCGCGTTTGAAAATGTGCTTGTGCATGGCGCGGAAAAAGCATCCGAATGTCCATCCAAGAAACAGGCGTTGCAGCAGCCGGCGTGGCAAAAAGCGCTTGTTCCCGCATGAATCATGCCCACATCCAATTCCACCGTATTGCCTGGCGCGCGCATGAATTTATTGCTGCCACCACGGAAACCAGCGTCGGCGAACAGCGCCACATTGGCTGGGTGACGTTGTTGTGAAGCGTTCAATCCCATGCGCACGCGCGACCAACCATCTTGCATCACGCCGTCTTGGTCAACCTCTGGGTAGAAGCCTTCATGTCCAATGAATGTTGTGTTGTAGTTGTAGCCAGTCAACGCTTGTGAAGAGGTTGTGGCTGTTTGAAACTCCGGACACTGCATGGCGTTGAGCGGATGATCCGTAAATGTGGTCAAGGCGCCAGGCTTGGTCGCGCCGCCTTCGGTGCTTTCAAAATCCCAGGCCACAGTACGAATGGAACTTGCCTCTTGAAAATAAATCACGGCCGCTGGAAATGAACCGCGATTGGTGGCGGCGTACATGTGCGCGGCCACGCCCATGTGGCGCAAGTTGCTGGAGCACGCCGAACTTTTTGCGGTGGCAAACGCTCCGCGAATTCCACTTGTTGCAAGCGCGATCAACAGGCTGATGATGCTGGTGGTGACCAAGACTTCCACCAAGGTGAATGCGCGCTGGATGAACGCGCTCCGTTTCAAAGCGCCGCGGCTCACGCGCTTACACATTGCCCATCTCCAATAAAACCAAACTGACATCTCCGCTATCCACAATGCCGCTGTGATCCAAGTCGCCAGGCGAATTCACATCGCCAAACAGAAGAAGCACAATCGACACATCCGCGGAATCAACCACTCCATTGCCATCAAGATCGCAAAGCAAAATGGGTTTCACCACCATCACGGCGTCCACTTCAGGCGAACTTGTGGCGCCAGCAATTTGCCGAATTCGCACAAAATGCGCCTGATTTAAGCCCACACTGGCCAAGTCAACTCCAACGCCGCCACCCGAACCGTTGTAGGCGTTGATCACGTCGATGTAGTTCAACTCTTGAAGATCCGAAAGCGTGATCGCGGGATTCATGGGCTTGCGAAAATCGGTTGGCAACTCGCCAGGTGAGGAAGCAAACGGACCCGCGTCAATAAAACCCATGGTGGGCATGGGTCCATCCGCTTGCGTGTTTGGAATTTGAAACCATGTCGCGCCGTCGTCGCTCACATCAATCACGCCGCCGTCAGCAAAGCAGTAGCCCGGACTTCCTTGACCGCCAGAGACATCGGAAAAGAACGCGTTGGAAAATACAATCAAGTCCACGCCAAATGGATTGTTGGGTGAATCAATGGCCGCTTGCCCAAGTTCCAGCGTGAGCGATCCGCCCGCGCCAATGGAAACAATTTGATTGGTCATCCACGCGGGTTGAAATGGCGTCACAGTTTCTGGCGCGCTAGATGTTCCAGTCATGCGCGTGGGTTCACCCAACGCGGTTTGTGGATTGCGATGTCCAGCCGACGCGCCCGTGCCAGCGATGTAGGAAACAACGCGCGTGGCGAATGGTGAATCGCAATAGCATTCGCCCGTCATGAACAAGCTGATCAATACAGTTGCCTTTTGCAAACCCTGTCTCAATGTTGTGCGGCGCATGCAAGAAAGCCGCAACCACATCAAGCAATCAGATGAGCAATCAGATGTGCAATGCAAAGATGAATGAACCGATTTCAGTGAACGCAATGTCGGGCTCCAAAAAAGGAAGCCATGTCCATGCCCTACTTCGCGAGGGCAGTGACCGATGGTCTTGACAGGTTTTCCGACTTCGAGCATTCAAGCGCCCGCCTTCCCAGTTCCAAATGGAACCAGTGGCAATTGGGTGCTTGTCGTGGGTTTGAAGCCCACAACTCGTTACGGCGGCGCGTCCGCGGTGGATTCTCACCACCTTCCCTAGGCAACTTTTGCCGACAATTCGCAAAAGTTGTCTGCAATTGTGGAACTACCACAATCCATCAAGACGAAATGAGTTTAACCACTTTTCAAATATTGGCTTTCGTTTCATTTTTAAGATGCGATTGCGTTGACCAGTGATGCAATTTTGCCGTAGATTCAACCCCTCACTTCTTTGAAATGAACCCGTACGGAGACCCCTGTGAAACTGATTGCCTCTTTGATTGCTCCTTCGATCGCGTCAGCCATTTTTTTGGCGAACGTTTCTTTTGCGTCCTTTGTCGTTCAAGATGATTCCGCGCCACCAAGCGACACGCAAAGCACGCCGTCCACGGACGCCGCGGGCGAAGATGCGGAGTTGGCAAGTTTGCCCGCGCCAATGCAAGCGCAAGTGAAGCAAATGTTGGCGAAACTTTTAACGGTCACGGATCCAGCGAAGCTTCATCAAGCGCTCACTGCTTTGGAAGCCCAAAGCGCGCAAGTGCCCGCCGAGGCGAAACCCATGTTTGATTACTTGACCAAGAAAATCCAAGACAGAATCACTCAGTTGGAAGCTGGTGCAGGAAATGCAAGCGCCGCGCCTGCCGCGGGCGAAGCAACTTCCGCCACCACCAATGCCACGGGTGAAGCCGCCGCCGCGCCAAGCGCAAAATCCGATACGCCTGCTGAGGCGCAAAAAGCCATGACGGATTTTTTATATGGCGTGTTGGCGGGGCGCAAAGAATTGGCGCAGACCAACGCCAAATTTCTTTTGGCAAGTGGTGTGACCGATCAACAACTCGCGCAAATGATTGATGATGCCGGCATTCAAGATCGCTTGAATCACGCGGTAAGCGCCGCCAAAGGCATGGGCGAAGTTGGAGATCTTGCCGCGCAAATTGAAGTTCGTGTCATGGCAGGTCGATTGGAATTGTCGCGTGATCAGGCCCGCATTGACGCGGCCGTTGCGCAACTTGGCGGAACCATGCGTCAGCAAACCATGGGCAGGGCCACATTGGTTTCGGCCGGCGCATATGCGGTGCCCGCATTGTTCAAAGTTCTTTTTGACGCTCGCAATCCCCAGTTGGAATTGCGCGCCTCGCAAACGCTGATCGACATTGGTCGCGCCGCTGTTCTGCCGTTGTGCGAAGTGCTTGTGACCGCCTCCGCGCAAGAGCAAATCGCCATCTGCAACATGTTGACGGCGATGAATTCCAAGACCGCCGCACCATGGTTGGCAAAGACAATGCGCCTTGCCTCTTCAAGCGATGTTCGCAACGCATGCGACACCGCATTGCGCGCGCTGAAAATGGAGTCCATTCCTGAAACCACATTGTGGTCGAATTTGGCAAGGGATTATTTTGTCTCGCGCGACAAGTTGACGCCGTATCCAGAGGACAAAATGCAAATCTTGTGGAGCGTCGGAGCGGGCGGAGCCATTCTTCCCAAGCGTGTCGCCACCGCTCTGTACGGTGATTTAATGGCCATGCAATGCGCTCAAGAAGCCATGCGTCTTGACGCGAATGGCGCCGAAGCATTTTCAATTTATCTTGCGGCTGGTTTGCGCGCGGAATTGGGTGGCGGTGAAATCAACGCCGACTCACGTTCCATTCAAAGTATCGCGCTGGCGGCGGGCGCCGCTCAATCGGAGCGAGTCCTTCGTTTGGCGCGCCAAGTGAATGATCCAAATCTCACCATGGTTGCCATTGGAATTTTGTCCAAGACCGCCAGCGAGTCCATGTTGGTGGATTCAAAAGCTGGAAGTCCAATTCTTGGTTGCCTGACCAATCCAAGCCGCTCAATTCGCACCGCTGCTGCGCTGGCCATTGCGCATGCCCAACCGCGCAAAGCCTTTCAAGGCTCGGAGCGTGTCGTTCCAATTTTGGGCGCGGCCATTCAGCAGGGTGGTTTGCCACGCGCCATTGTGATTGCCAGCGATGAAACTCAGCGGCGCGATCTAGAGGGACGCTTGTCACAAATTCATTGTGTTCTTCTTTCATCGGACGCATCGGCGTCGGTCGTTTTGCAAACACTCGCTGGCCGCGGCGCGCCTGATTTGATCATCGCCAATGGTGGCGCCGACGAGATGAAGGCTGCGATCACCGTGCTGAGATCCAATTCCGCGTTCGCGGCAACTCCAATGTTGCTGGTGATTCCAGAGACCGATGAAGTGAGAATTGATCGAGCCATTCGTCAAGATCCATCCATCGTGATTTGGTTTCAAGGAAGAAGCGACGCGCAATTTCAAGAGGCGTCCAAGCAACTCATCAGTCGAACAATTGGAATGATGTCCGTGGAGGATTCAGCGGCCTTGCGTCTTGAAGCGCTCGCCGCGCTGCGCATGATCGGCGATATGCAAACATCGCCGCTGAAAGTGGCCGATGCCGAACGCGATTTGATTGACGCTGTCGCAACAACAACTGATACGACGCAAATTTTGGTCGCCCGCGTTTTGGCCGTTACGCCAACGGTGGCTGCGCAACGTGCGTTGATTGACGCCGCGCTTTCAGCGACAGACGCCCAGCAAATCGCGCTTCTGCAATCGCTTGCGGAAAGCGGACGTCTTCAAGGCAACAAAGCCGAGGAAAGACAACTTGATCGCATGCGTCAAGCGTTGACCGACGCCAAGGGCGCAAACGCGGACGCTTTGGCACAGGCGTACGGCGCCATGAATGTGGGTTGCGCCCAAGTGTTGAAGTTGATTTTGCAATAATTTCTGCCGCGCGCGCACGGTATTGAAACTATGTGTTCGCGCGCGTTCACGCCTTGCCGCCTTAGCTCAGTTGGTAGAGCGGAGCTTTCGTAAAGCTCAGGTCACGGGTTCGAGTCCCGTAGGTGGCTTTGATACTTGCCGCAGCGCGTTGCGCTTTCAGCCACCCAAGCGTTGCAGTTGATCCGCAATTTGCTCGGCGTAGTTGATGAACCCAACAGCGCCTTCCGCTTCCACTTTGATGCGCGACATGGACTTTGTCAGATCTTCACGCTCTGTCGGATTTTGTTCGCCACGTTCAAACGCCGCGACCAGTTGGTTCATGCCGACTTGCAGCGCGCCGGCGTCGCGTCGCAAATCTTGGATGCTTCCAAGCACGCGGGTTTTGCTTATGAGCGCGGCCGACGCCATGGGGGGATTCACGGATTTCATGGATTGCAGGGAAGTTAAAAATGATTGACGAAGCGCGCTCGAACCAAGATCTCCGCAGTTGGTGATGTTCATGTCCTTGGCGGCGGCGAGCAGGGAATTCTGAAGTTGCTTGGTCGCCTTGCGCAGGCTTGTTTCTGAAAGATCAACATTTTTCCACGCCGTGGAGATTGGAACCATCTGCGCGTTGCTGGCGCAGTTGGCCAGCGCGCATATCGCGCACGCAATGATTGATTGCATGAACATGGAGAAGGTTTGAAATTGGAATTTTTGTTTCATGGTTCGCGCGCCTTGTGGTTGAAATGGTACGAATATTTGTCGTCGGGCAAGTTGCAATGGTGCGGAGCGCCGCGCGAGGTGCGCCCATGTGTACACTGCAAAAATGCCTTTGAATGCTTCACATGTTGCATCAACTTCGCGGGAGACAAACACGTTGTCCATGCTGGAATTGTCGCCAACTCCCTTGATTCCAATTCAATTGGACGCGGATAGTCCGACCATTTGGTGCAAGTGCGAGTTCATGAATCCTTCCGGCAGCACCAAGGATCGCATCGCCACATTTATTTTGGCCAAGGCGTGGCGCGATGGCGTGGTCAAGCGCGGCGATGTCGTGGCGGAAGTCAGCAGCGGCTCAACCAGCATCGCCATGGCCATGGTGTGCGCGCATTTGGGTTTGAAGTTCATCGCCATCATGCCCGAAGGCGTGAGCCGCGAGCGTATTCTCATGATTCAAGGTTTTGGCGGACAAGTTCGTTTCACCGAGAAATCTTTGGGCATGCAGGGCGCCAACGACGAGTGCCGCGCATTGGCCGCATCCACAAAAGTTTTTCTGCCGCGTCAATTTCAAAATATGGACAATGCCCAAGCGCATCGACAATCCACCGCGGCGGAAATTGCGTGCTGGGTGAAAGAGAATTCTCCCGCGTCTGTGGACACCATCGCGTTTACCAGCGGAGTTGGCACCGGCGGAACCATGGTGGGGCTGTATCACGGATTACGCGACCATGGATTCAAGGTGCTGCCATTCGCGGTGCGTCCCATTGCCAGCGGTAAAAATATTTTGTGCGGCGATTGTTTTTCATCCTTGGAGCAGTGCTCATTCTCGTCGCGCATTCCGGGCGTGCTTGACGGCATGAGCCAGATTTACAAGCCCGATGAAATTGAGCATTTGCAGGAGATTGAAGTGTCAGATGAAATGGCCATGAGCGCCACGCGCGCCCTTATTCGCAAGGGTTTTCCCGTGGGTCCAAGCAGTGGGCTGAATGTCGCGGCCGCGCTGCAAGTGGCGCCAACACTTTCGCACAACACGCGCCTGGTCACCATTCTTTGCGACCGCATGGAGCGCTATTTCAGCACCGAACTTTTCACGCAGTGGCAATGATATGAATCACCCAGATACGCCAACTCGGCGGCGCTTCTGCGCTATTCTTAGTTCATGAGTCATTCACACAATTCAGAGCATTTGCATTCCAAGCCGCATGAGACGACGCGCAAGACGCCACCGTTTCGCCACGCTGTCCGATTGTTTATTTTGAACGCCATTCTGTATGGCGCGTGCGCGGCATTCATCGGCGCCATCATTGGTGATTCGCTGCCGGACAAACAACAACTGAAAGTTGTGTTCGCGTTGTTTGTGGTGCCATTTGTTCTTGCCATCATCAGCACGGTCTTGCATCTGAAATCACATACATGGACCAGTGTGGATGACATGGCGGAGCGATTGCTTCATCCGCATCAGACTCCGCGCCAGTGACGCGCCCCATGCGCGTGGAAGATGTAATGCAACGACGATTGTTCATTGGAAGCGTGTTGAAGCCAGTGGGACTGTTGGCTGCGGCGTGTGTCGCTGCGCCAACAACTTCAAACGCCGTAACGCCAATCAGTCCGCAGAACCCGCCAACAGATGTGACGCAGGACGCAGCCGCAAGTCGCAAAGCGCAGTTCACGCTGAATCCATTGGCGGTTGCGCAGGCTTCATTTTTTCGCATGTTCAACGATGGATCGTTGAAGCTTGAAAAATTCCCGGAGTTCGTGGCCAGCAAGTGCGGCTTGTCGCGCGTGCAGTGGAGCGCTCGGTTGCTTCCAGGAATGACCCAGGAATCGGCAAAGATATTGCGCGCCGCGTGCGACGCACAAGGCGTGCGCAGTTTAATGTTGGACCCCGCGATTGGAATTGGTTTGACATCGGCCGACGCAAGCGTCAGCGCCGCTGCGGTTGAAAAGTTAAAGCCGTGGTGCGCCGTCGCCACCGCGCTTTCGTGCACAGGTCTGGCGATTGATTTGCGCGGCGAGGGAACATACGAGGAGCAACTTCCGCGAGCGGTCGCGGGGGCAAACTTGGCGTTCAAGGTTGCAAGTGACGCTGGTCTTCCGCTTGTGGCGCAAAGTTTGGGCGGCATGACCAGCAACGCGACATTCATGGCGGCATTGATGCAGCAGTTGAAAAATCCCGCCATTCGTTTGGAGCCCACCTTCGATTCATGGCAAGTCGATGGCAAAGATTCCTACAACCGCACGCGAGGACTGGCCATGCTCATTCCATACGCCGCCTCTATTTTGGCTGATTACATGGCATTTTTGCCAAGTGGTGAATCCACTGCGTTCAAAACCGATTACCTCATGCGCCAAATTCGCGAGAGCACATTCCGCGGACCCGTGACCATTTTGTTCAAAGGTCCCGGTGACGAATTGGGCGGCGTGTTGAAAGCAAAAACAGTTTTGATCAAGTACAAATGCACCGCATGAGAAGCAATCTATGAATTCAACAACGCACGCACACACGACGGAATCCACCAGCGGACATCAACGACGCAAGGCCATCTTGGTCACAGGCGCCGGCGGTGAATTGGGCCACGCGCTGATTGAACTCTTGGCGCAACGCGGCGGAAGCAGCGTGGTGGCCGTGGACATTCGCGAATTGCATCCCGACATTCGCGCGCACTGCGACAACGCATTCGTGGGCGACATTTGCGACCACTCGTTGCTTGAGCGATTGTTGGCCATGTATGAAGTGGACGAGGTCTTTCATTTGGCGGCGTTGCTTTCAACGCGCGGAGAATTTGCGCCCGAGACCGCGCATCAAGTGAATGTGGTGGGCACGCTGAACTTGCTGAAGTTGGCCGCCGAGCAAGCGCGCAGCCACGGACGCAGCGTGAAATTTATTTTCCCAAGCTCCATCGCCGCTTACGGCTTGCCATCACTTGAGGAAAAACAGCGCGCCAAAAGCGTGAAAGAAGATCAATATCTTGAGCCGCACACCATGTACGGCATCAATAAATTGGCGGGTGAACATTTGGGCCGCTATTACCAAGAACACTATCGAAAGTTGGCCAAGGACCGCGTGATTCAAGCGATTGATTTTCGCTCCATTCGATTTCCTGGAATCATGAGCGCGCACACCGTGCCCGCTGGCGGCACCAGCGACTACGGCCCCGAGATGGTGCACGCCGCGGCGCAGGGAAAACCCTACGCGTGCTTTGTGCGCCCCGACAGCCGCATTTCTTTTATGACCATGCCGGAAGCGGTGCATGCGTTGGCGCAACTGGCCGCCGCGCCCAAGAAAAATCTTTCGCGCTGCGTCTACAACGTCTCAGGTTTTTCGCCAACGGCGGCGGACTTTCAGCGCTGCGTGAAAAAATATTTTCCCGACGCTGACATTACGTTCGCACCGGACGTTGGTCGTCAATCCATTATTGACAGTTGGCCAGAGGACATTGACGACACCGCGGCGCGGCATGATTGGGGCTGGAAACCAACGCACACGCTGGAGAGCGCGTTTGAACAATATCTAGTTCCCGCAATCAAGGCTCGTTACGCGGCGCATTGATTTGAACAGAGCAGACAGTTTCCCATTTCGTTTCGCAACATCACGCAATCAAACACACCATGAGCACCAACATGAACACCGCCACCACGACTGCCGCACATTTTCAGAACCGAACCCATCAAATCCTGCAGCAATTGAAGGAAAATGGACAGCTGAAATTGCTGCAAACCATAGAAGGCCCCATGGACGCCACCGTGAAGTTGCGCGATTTCGGTGATGTTGCGTGCTTCTGCAGCAATAATTATTTGGGGCTCGCCAATCATCCAGAAGTTGTGCAAGCCGGCGTTGACGGTCTGCGCAAATATGGAGCGGGCACCGCCAGTGTGCGTTTTATTTGCGGCACCTTTGATTGCCACGAGACTCTGGAAAAAACAATCGCGCGTTTCTATGGAGTCGAATCCAGTTACTCATTCACAAGTTGTTGGAACGCCAACGAGGCCATTTTTGCCACGCTGTGCGAGCCAGGCGACGCCGTGGTGTCAGACGAGTTGAATCACGCCAGCATTATCGACGGCATTCGTTTGGCGGTCAGTATTAAAAAAGGTTTGCTGCGTGGCGTGTACAAAAATGGCGACGCCAAATCGCTCGCTGCAAAACTGGAGGAATTGCGCGCAAATCCAGAACTCACCGGAACGTTGTGGGTGGTCACCGACGGCGTGTTCAGCATGGAGGGCAGTGTTGCGAATTTGCCCGAACTGCGCGCGGTGTGCGACCGCTATGGCGCCATGTTGATCATGGATGACAGCCATGGAACAGGTGTGATGGGCGCAACAGGCCGCGGCACGCATGAGCACTGGAACATGCCTGCAACCAAAATTGATTATTTCACGGGCACGCTTGGCAAGGCGCTTGGTGGCGGCGCGGGCGGCTACATCGCCGGCAGCCGTGAGGCCATGACGTTGCTTGTGCAGCGCGGGCGTCCAACTTTATTTTCAAACGCGCTTCCAGCCACCATCGCGTGCAGCGCCAACCGCGCCATTGAAATCTTGGAGCGTGAGCCGCAACGCGTTGCCAAGTTGCGCGCCAATGTCGCGGCTGTTCGCGCGGGCATTCGCAAAGCGGGCTTCACCGTTCTTGAAAGCGAGACCGCGATTTGTCCAATTATTGTGCATGACACCGCCAAAGCCATCGCCATGAGCCGCCGTCTTTTAGAGCTTGGCGTGTTTGTCATTGGATTTGGTTTTCCAGTTGTGCCAGAGGGTCACGCTCGCCTGCGCGTTCAAGTGAGCGCGGCGCATGAACAAGCGCACATAGACACGCTCACCAATGCACTGATCAAGCTCAAGGGCGAGTTTGCAAAGTGACGTTCGAAGGTTGATCAACTCCCAAGCACGTCTTGGTTTTGGAAGCCAACCTTTCCATGTTCATCAAGTTTGAAGCACAGGCACGCTTGGTGCCATGTTGGACATTGATCAATTCGCGCCGAGTCTTTTGGAACGCTACGCCGTGATAAATTTTTCGGTGTCCGTTCGCTTGCTCATTCTTGTCAGCGCCACAAGGCTCACAAAACTTCCTGAGTAATAAATGACGATCGTTCCTAAAATAATCCAGAGTCCGGGCTTGACCTCGGTCTTCATCAGGGTTGTTCCTTCCCAAAGAAACAGCAGCAATCCCAGGGCAAAAACCTCCAACATGCACCATTCATGAACGGCGCGCAGGCGGCGATTACGCCGTTGGTGCTTGGCTTGCGTTGCAGGCGCAATCCAAAGCCAGACTTGCATGATCAACACAATGCTGGGCGCAATGATGAGGCCAATGGCAACCAACGCTGCCAACGCTGGTTGATTTGTATGAAGCAACGCCGTCAAACTTTGAAGAATGGAGTAGCGGTCGCTTGTTAAAAGCATTTGGTTCAATTGAAAGTACGGCGTGACCAGCGCGATAATAAAACAGACCGCTGAAATGATCAGTGTGATTGGACCAACAACGCTGAGCCAGCCGCTGTTTTGGATCAGCCTGGTCTTCACTGTTGAAGTTGGCTTCACGCCTTGTGCAAACGGGTTCACCCAACGATCAATTTGCGTCGCGATGGTGGACAACATAATGGCGGAGGCGATGCTGCCTAGAAATAAATAGACCCCCGAAAATGTTTGCGTGCTTACCGCCCATTGATCTGTGGCGAGCACCATGAGCAAGATGACAATGAAAGGATCCAGCATGGACCATTTTCCAAGCAGGCAGAGCCAATACAAAATGCGCTCGCGCTCCCGTGTTGGCGGAACGGCCACCCAGACCACCAATAAGACCGCCAACTTGAGAAATGGAAATGTAATGCTGAAGAACGCGATCAATATCGCAACAACATAAATTTTTGATTCCCACATCAGCCGCACGGAGTTGGGCAGGGAATAAATATCGTTGCCCACCAGAACCACTTTGATTGACATAAAAGGAACAAAGAGGGCCAATGCTTGTGCGAAAAAAGTGGCCAAAAGCACCGCAAGCCAAGCCCAACCGGCCCATCCGGCTTGACGCAACAGAGTTTGTTCATGGTGGCCATGCATCGCAAGCAGAGAGTACAAATTTTTCGCAATTCATCCAACGCGGATTTGCTTGGCTTTGGGATTTCGTGCTTTGTTTTACCGCAAGTACAAGTGCACCGTTGAATAAAGATCATTTTGGATTTCATTTGGTCGCTTTCCAAACGCTTTCCTGTACACTTTGATTCAATGAATTGCACCGTAAAGCAGGCATGGACAATGATGGCGAGCGCACTTCTTTTGTTGTGCGCCTCATGCATGGTTGGACCAGATTACAAGCAGCCCACGCCAATTCCAGTGGAGCCGTTTCGCCCTGTAGAAGGAGCCGAGGCCAATGCCAAAGAAGCGGAGTTGGAAGGTTGGTGGAAAAATTACAACGATCCCATGCTCACAAGCCTGATTGAGCGCGCGGAAAAAAATAATCTCACGCTGCAACAAGCGGTCATGAACATCGCGGCGTTTCGATCGGGCTTTGGAATTTCACTGAGTCAACTTTTCCCCAGTGTGGATTTGGGTGGTGGTTACAGGCGCGTCCAATCCAATCAAGTCACCAATCAGGGCTCAACCACGCAGGTCGCGCCGTTTAATTATTGGCAATACGGGGCGTCGATGCCGTCCTGGGAAATCGATATTTTTGGACGAATTCGCCGCGGCATGGAAGCCTCAAAGGCGCGCTTGGAAGGTTCAGTCGAAGGGTGGCGTTTGTCGCTGGTGACAGTGCGTGCGGATGTTGCCAATGCATATCTCGCGGTGCGAACATTTCAGGCGCAACTTGCGATTGTGAAGATGAACGTTGATGTGCTTGAACAGATTTACAAAGTCAACAAGACCAAATTCAAGGCCCAAACTATTTCACAAATTGATCTTTCTGTTTCTGCGGCGCAGTTGGCCACATCGCGCGCCATGATTCCTAAATTGGAAGCATCCATTCAGCAGCAGTGCAACGGCTTGAGCCTTTTGGTGGGTGAGGGTCCTGGTCCCATGCAGGATGAACTGCGAACGCCAACCGCCATTCCGCTTCCGGCGAAATTTGTTGATGTTGGAATTCCTGCGGACTTAATGCGCCGCCGCGCCGATGTGCTCAGCGCCGAAATGGATCTTGAGGCCGCGACGGCGGAGATTGGCGTGGCGAAGGCGAATTATTACCCCAACTTGAGTTTGGTAGGAAACTTTTCATTTGCCGCCTCTGATTTTTCAGGTCTTGGAAATTGGGCCAACAAGGTGTATTCGTTTGGTCCAACAATTGATTGGAATGTTTTCAACGCCGGAATGGTCACAAGCCAAGTTCATCAAAAGCAGGCCATCGCATTTCGGCTTGCCCTTCGCTGGAAGGAAACCGTTCTGAAAGCCGCAAGTGAAGTACAAACTTCAATTGGAAATTACGCTGGCGCCATGCGCCAGATGCAGGCGTATGAAACAGGTTTAAATGATATTCAACTTGGCTTTGATTCCGTGACGGCCCGCTATAAAGCCGGCACAATTCAGTTGAATGATCTTTTGGATTTCGAACAAGAAGTGCTGCGAGTTCAAGTTGGCTTTGTGCAGGCGCGCGGTTTGGCCGCTCAAAATATGGTGGAGTTATATCGCACGCTTGGTGGCGGTTGGGAGACGGCGGAAATTCCTGACGCCGGCCGCGACGCGTTCGATAAGGATGGCCCCGACATGTTGAAGTCCATGCCATCGCTTGAGCAACAGGCGCAGGCCACTCCCGCAACGTAATGCAGGCGCGTTGATCACGCACCAACTGAAGACATTCATTTTGAATTGCGCTGGCGAATTGTTACGGCGAAATTGTCAGCGTTGGTCGATCAGTGCGGCCAGCCATTTCCGCCAATTTCACTTGCGCCTCAATGCGCTGACACAACGCGTCAAGCGAAGCGCCCATGGTGGCGTTCTTCCAATTTTCCAGCGGCGTGCCACTGTCGGAATTTTCTCGCAACGCAATGTGAATTGGAATGGATCCAAGAAATGGAAGCCCCATGGTTTGTGCCATGATTTCCGCTCCGCCGCGGCCGAATAAGTCGTATTCCTTGCCATCGGGCGCGGTGAAGAAACTCATATTTTCCACCACGCCAAGAACTTCAACGCCAAGGTTTTGAAACATGCGCACCGCGCGCCGCGCGTCGTCTTGCGCCACGCGCTGCGGAGTGCACACCACAACCGCGCCGGCCACCGGCAACATTTGCGACATGGTCAACGCAACATCGCCCGTGCCTGGTGGCAAGTCAATGATTAAATAATCAAGCTCGCCCCAATCCGTTTGCGTGGCCAATTGCTTGAACGCGCCGTGCGCCATGGGACCGCGCCACACAAGCGCCTTGTCCGGGTCGACCAACTTTCCAATGGTCATGGCTTTGATGCCATGCAACTCGAAAGGCATAAGCATTTGTCCCTTGGCTTTGGTTCCAACATCATCCATGCCCAACATGGTGGGAGCGCTCGGTCCGTAAATGTCGGCGTCAAGCAATCCAACTGAGTGGCCCATGCGTGCCAAGCCCACAGCTAAATTCACCGCGATGGTGCTCTTGCCCACGCCGCCTTTGCCCGCGCCAACAGCAATTATTTTTTTCACCAGCGGCAGTGGGTTGCTGGCCTCGCCTTGCGTTGAAGTTGGCGCAGCTGATGGCGCCGCGACTTTGGGGGCGACAAAATCTATTTCAAGAGTTTCAATGTTGGCGCACGCAACAACTGCCGCCTGACGAACGGCGCGGTCAACGGTTGCGCGAAGTTGTTCTTGAACAGAAGCCGCTTGCGGGGACAATTCCAAAACAATTCGTATTGCGCCTTCAAACACGGCAATATGTTTCACCATGCCAAGGGTGACCACATCCTTATTGGTGGCTGGATCAACTACGGCTCGCAGGGATTTTTCTACAGCGGACTTGTCAAAGGATTCATTGGACATGGGATCGAGATCCTAGAACCTATTGGGCGTCAACGCCACAAGATGATTTGTGGGAAATTATAAAATTTACCATGGCGTTCTGCAATACAATCCCGCATCACGCATTTCTTCAACTGATCAGAATTCACTGATCACGACACGAAAGGAAAATTATGCGACACGACTCATTCACTTCCACTTTCTCAGTTCGAAACGTTCTCGTCACAACCGCAATTTTGGCATCCATGTCTTTGGCAGCGGGCGCATTCGCGCAAGCGCCGCCACCAGGCGTTCCGCCAGCGACTCCGCCGGGAAATCCAAATCAAAGACCGCCGCTTGGTGGACCACAAGTTGATCCAGGCGCGGCCGACAGCGAAAAAGGTTTTAATGGCGGCAAGCAGGGCGGCAAGAAAGGCCGGGCTGAAAGCGGCGCCATGATGGATGAGCGAATGAAAGACGTTGGATGGATGCGAACGTATGAATCAATGAAGTCAACGCTGAGCGCTGATACGCTGAAAAAAACCGAAGCTATTAAAGTGGCCTATGAAGTGGCCATGAAGACATGGAACGATGCCAATGCTGACAAAATGAAAGCGCTTCGCGAGCAAATGAAAAGTCAGAAGGATGAGAAAGCTGGCAAGGCTGTCGCTGAGCAAATGAAGGCGTTGCGTGACACCATGCCAAAGATGGAAGAGACTCAGAAGCAAATTTTTGCGCTTCTGAGTGAATCCGAACAAGCGGCATTTAAAACCAAACTAGAAGCCAATGAAAAGCAAATGCGTTCATTGCGCTCCAAAGACGGATCCGCTGATGCTGGCGCAAATGCCGATGGCAAAGGCAAGGGCGGCAAAGGCAAGGGTGGCAAAGGCGCTCAGGGTGGACAGGGCGGCAAGCCAGGTGACGGTCAACCGCCAGAAGGTGGAAGCGACAAGGCGCCACCACCGCCACCATTTGATCCGTGATTTGACGTGAGTTGATTTGAAACTGATTGCACAATAAAAACGGACGCTCGCATTTGCGGGCGTCCGTTTTCTTTTGCGCTGATTGTTTGGTGGTGACGTGCGCTATCAGTGCGAGCGCATACGCCGTATCCACAAACTAAATTTATCCGCCGCCAAACACTCGAATGTCATCCCAGTTATCCAAACTGGTCAGGCCTTCCTTGGAAAGTATTTTGGCGCTGGTCACGGGTGTTTCCTTGTTGCCCAGGCCATCGGTGCGGTTGAAATAAATGCCATCTTTGCCAGCGGAAATCAAAATATATTTACCGCGCGCGGTGCCTGAAAGTGGTTTTTCTGGATCACCAAATCCTGGATGTCGCAAGAACTGCGCGATCAATTTTTTCTTGGTCACGGCATCGGTTTCAAAATCAAACAAGCAATAGCTTTCGGAACCAGACGCGGCAGATTTGGTTTGTGGCAAACTTAAATCGCCAATCCCATCCGAGCCCATGTATGGATCCATGGAGCCATATATTTTCCCATCGGTGCTCAGGACAAGAAATTGCGCGCGGTCATCTTCGCTGCCCGCAAGTGGTCCAACGTTTCGCGCGGCGCGCAGGAAAATAATCGGGTTGCCCCAAGAGTCCACAAGGTCAGGAATTTTGCCCGCGGCGGATTCACCTTTGGTTCGAGTCTTGCCAAACATTTGCCCTTCAACTGGGCGCAATTCGGCGGCCTTGGGAGCGAAGAACGGCGGATATTGTTTGCCGTTGATACGCGGACCCTCGCCCATTTTTCCAATATTGATTTTCACATAAAATTTGTCATTTGGCGCGGCGTTGCCAGTTGCGAATGTCAACTCAATCCAGTCGGTGCCTCCAAAGCCAGTCGTTGTGTTGGTGTACAGCGTTTTGTCCACATCATTTTTGCGCACGCCGCCACCCATTAATTCAAGCAATGCATTTTCTGTTCCGGAAATTTGCGGATCATTGGCCAAGATTTCTTCAGGCACAAGACCGGGGTAGCGGCCAAACTCTTGCTGAAACGCGTCGCACGCTTTGGCAAATTCCTGCATCAAACCCATGGTCTGCGTCACCTTGGCGCGCTCTTGCACTTTGCTCAGAGCGGGCAAGAGAATGCCAATCAACAGGGCGATGATTCCAATGACCACCATGATTTCAATAAGTGTGAAGCCGCGACGTGGTTGTGAAATATTGTGCATGAATTTTTCCGTGGTGATTGGTAAGTGGTTTCAAAAGCGGACAAGCAAGAATGGACTGAGCAACCAATTTCAATATGCGCGCAAAGGCCGCAGGGTCATAGAGTGAATCCGACTGACATATCGTAATGGTTCCGCCGATTTCAAAGAGGCGTGCAATCACCGCCTCCAGAAAGTTGCCGAAGCCCCTCGTACACGCCGCACGCCACGGCCGTTGCCAGATTCAGGCTGCGGCAAGCGGGGTTGTCGCGCATGGGAAATCGCAACAAGTGATCCGCGCCAAATATTTGAGCCACCCACTTGTGAATGTCATCGGGCGTCCCGCTGGTTTCATTGCCAAAGAGCAGGTAATCGCCGCGTTGCAGAGGCGCTTGCCAATGCGCGCGCGTGGCGTGAGATGTATACAGCCACACATTGTTTGGCCGCTCGCTCTTTATGAACGCGTCCCAACTTTCGTGCTCGCGCAGGTCCAGCAAATGCCAGTAATCCAAGCCGGCGCGTCGCACGGCTTGCTCATCCATGTCAAATGCGATTGGGCGAACCACATGGAGCCGACACCCAGTGACCACGGCGGTGCGTCCCACATTTCCCGTGTTGTTGGGAATTTGCGGATGAATCAAGACAATGTTGAAAATGGGATTCAGAGGTGTGTCATTCATGTGAAGCGTGGTGGTGTGCGATTGAACGTGTGGACGCCGAAAAGAGAGGACCCTGAGTCTATTGCACGCTGGGAATATTTCGTTCGCTATTCGCGGCACTTTGAAATGGAATTTGAAATCTCATTCACGCTGGCGATACGCGAATTTTGTGGCTACACTTTCAAAATCATGATGGAAGTCCTTCTTGTCAATCTTGCGTGGGTTCTGTTAATGGCCGTCTGGGGCGTGTCCTACTTTATTCAAGCGCGCGCCGACCGTGCCAAGGGTGGTCGTTACATCGCCAACTTGGAGCCGGAATCAAAGGACTAACTGTGCATGCTGGCACGGTTCTTTCAATTTGGTATTGCAACAACCTGCGTTTGGAAAATGTCTTGCGTCTTAGCGCGGCATTTCCGTATGCAATTCAATCTTCTAATTTGGCGCAGTGACACAATGAATCCAAATACAAATGCATGTGTTCGTCTGTTGATGTGTTGCGCAATGCTCTTGTGTTTCAGCGACTTTGCGCGCGCCGATGACGCCGCCAAACCTTCTGATCAATCCACCACGCAAATCGCGGGCTATCGATCTCCTGATGCGGTGTTGAGCCACTTTCAACGCTATGTGCGCGACGGAGATTTGGACGGCGCCATGCGCGCTATGGATTTGACTTCCATTGCGCCTGGAGTGCGCGATGAAATTGGTCAAAGAAGCGCTTTGAAATTGGCGCTGGTACTGGAACGTTTGCCCGCAGTGGAGGTGCCAAAAGACTTGGACGCAGACGTATTTGTTCTTGCCACCACCAAGCATGGCGATGTGACGCTGCGCAGACACATTGGTATTGGCAATGAAAAACTCTGGCAGTTTTCCAGCTCCACCGTTCAATGCCTCACGCCAATCTTTCGCGAGTTCATACAACAAGCGCCGCTTGCGCAGTCCTTAGCCAGGAATGATGGCGGCGCACCCCTTGATCCGTTTCAGTGGAGCGCTCCCGAAATCGCAGTGTGGCTGAATATGCCGCCTGGTTTGAAACGGGAGGTGCTTGGATTGGAAATCTATCAATGGATGGGTTTCCCATTGGTGGCGCTGATCTCATGGCTGATCGCGCTGCTGATACAGGTGCCAGTGAAATTGTTTTTAAATCGGCTGGCGCAAGGCGGCACGGATATACGTACTGGGCGAGTGGATTGGCAGCACTTGATCAGCAACACCACACACGCGGTGTCTTGGACCGTTGCGTTGCAAGCCGCGAATTGGCTGGTGTTGTTGCTGGGATTGCCAATTGAAGCGCTTGGAACCGTATTGGTGTGTCTGCAAGTGGCCAACGTGATTGTGATCACGCGCCTTGGTTTTGCGTTGATTGATTACGCGGGAACATGGTTGAGCACGCATGACAAGGCCGCGGCTGACAGCCGCGCCATGGACGAATTGTTGATTGCCAGTGGTGTGCGCCTTTCAAAATTGTTGGCGCTGATCATTATGAGCGTGTGGGTGGTCATGATTCTTGGCGCGGAAGGTTCGGTGGATCGCATGCTGGCGGGTCTTGGAATTGGCGGCATCGCATTTGCCTTGGCGCTGCAAGAACCGCTGAAGAATTTTTTCAGCTCGCTGGTGTTGGCGGCGGACAGGCCATTTGGAGTGGGTGATACTCTGAAATTTGAGGGTCTTGAAGGCAAAGTGGAGCACGTTGGATTTCGCACCACAACCATGCGAACAAAATTGCAAACAAGTCTGATCATTCCAAACGCCACCCTGGTGGCGGCCAAATTGGAGACGCATTCCGGCAACGCGCTGAAAGTGTTCAAGGCGTCGCTGCCCATTGCTTTTGAAGCGGACGCCGCGTCAATGGATCAACTGCGCGTGCGAGCGCGGCAGTTGTTGGAGCAGGCCCCAGGGGTGCAAATGCCAAGTATTGAAGTGGGCGTTGTGAACCTGAGTTCCAATGGAATTGAATTTTGTGTGACGGCGCGTTTTGCCAAAGGTGAAATTCCTTTGGCGGAAGTTTTTGACGGACTCCACGCTGCAATCTTGGCCACGGCGCAGGAGTTGCGCCTTCCGCTTGTGCGCGCGACTTGAAGTTGCGCATTTCAAACGCCCCGCGCGCGACTTGAACGCGCGACCTCCAGTTTAGGAAACCGGTGCTCTATCCAACTGAGCTAGCGGGGCAGAGACAACATTAGAGACGCACACGGGTCAAGGGGCAAGTTGCTTGCCTTGCATCAAGGTGCGCGCGCGTGATGGATGTGTTCGCACCCCTTACGTGGAAGCGGCAGGGGTGCGATTTCACATCGACGGATATTCCAACACCAGCCACAATGCCGACGGGCGGACTCGAACCGCCAACCTGAGCGTTATGAATGCTCCGCTCTAACCGGTTGAGCTACGACGGCGAAGGGGAACAGTTTAGCGAAGGTTCACGATCGCGGTGGCAAGAAATTTCATTTGAAATTATAAAACTGTTGCTACTCTTTCGCACTGTGAAATGGTCCAAATTCCTCATTGAAAGCATGTCAATATGAAACGCAAATTTGATTTCGCCGCCGCCGTCATTGTTCTTATTGGTTCAACGTGCTTGGGGCTTTCGGCGCCTCAATCTGGCGCGGGTAATTCTGCCGCCGTTGTGCCGCAAGTGCAAAGCAACACAGCATGGCCGCAAGTCTTAAGTCAAAATGGATTCACCTACACCATCGGCATGCCGGCGTTCGTATCCATCAATGGCACGGCGGTCACAATGAACGCGTCATTGAATGTCACGCAGCCCGACGGAGTTCAAAACAACGGAAGCTTGACCATGATGGGTTTCACCGCAACAGGTGATCGCCCAGGCGATATTGAAATCAATCAACTCATGGTGATGCAAGTGCAATTTCCAAATGGTGGCGATGCGGCCGCGGCGCAGACGGCGCTGGGCTCACTCACCAACGGTCTTGCGGTTGACTTGAATCGCAAAGCTATGGCGCAGCAAATGACAATTAATCCAATCACCACACAAGGACTCGGAAATCAAATGCCTGAGATTGTGCAGCGTGATGTGCCGACGGTTTTAATTTCGGTGGCGGGCGAGCCGCAGTTGACGGCGCTTGCTGGTACGGGATGGATGCGCACTACCAATACCCCGTTCATGTTGCTTCAGGATCCAAGCAAAGTGTGGTTTGTTCGCATGGGTCAAAACAACTGGCGCAGTAGCCAGACTTTGGCGGGACCGTGGGTTGCCGCCGCCGCGCCAAACGCCAACGTGATGCAAGCCATGGGCGCCGCGCCAACTCCGCCCAAAGGTTTGACAAGCACGCCAATGAAAAATGCCGTGGCTCCAATCACCCCGCTTGATATTTTGGTGGCCACAAAACCAACTGTGTTGATTTCTTCCAACGGCGCGCCTGTGTTCAATATGGTGTGCGACGGCGTGCAGCAAATGACCAACACCAACTCCACATTTCTGCGCACCACAACGCCTGCCGCTGACTGGGTTTTAGCCAGTGGCCGCTGGTTTGAACGGTTGCAAGGAATGACCGCGTGGCAATTTGTGCCGCCAACTCAATTGCCACCATCGTTTGAGAATTTGCCCGCGACCGGTTCGCTGGCCGCCGCGCGCGCGAGTGTTCCAGGAACACTCGAGGCCAAGTCCGCCATGTTGTCGGCAAGCCAGACACAGACGGTGACGCTGTTGCGCGCCAAGGCGATGTGCAATGTGACGTACACGGGCGCTCCACAGTTTGCTCCGATTGCCGGAACCGATTTGCAATATGCAACCAATTCCACCTCGCCTGTGATTCAAAGCGGCTCGCAGTGGTATTGCTGCGACGACGCCGCGTGGTTTATGGCGGCCAGCGCGACTGGCGCGTGGACATTGTGCGACACGCTTCCGCAATCTTTTGCAAGTATTCCCGCGACAAGTCCGGTGTATTGCGTCACGTATGTCAGTCCAGTTTCAAGCACCGCCGACTCGGTGACATTTGCCTACACCAACGGATATTTGGGCACCTATCTCAATGATGGAACCGCCGTGTTTGGAACAGGCAATGCGTACGCCACCACCAATCTTGCCAACGGCCAGTCACAAACGTATCCGCAGACATATGGATCGGACAATCAATACGACGATGACACAGGAACATACGCGCCTGACTATGACTACTACGACGAGTACCCCGCGGTGCAGCCGTACGTGTATGGATACGGCTACGACGGTTGGGGTTATTCAAACGCGTGGTCGCAAGCTTGGGGTTGGGGCGTGGCCAATCGAAGTTGGTGGAACAATGACAACTGGAATAATTTTTATCCCTATGGCGATCGTTGGAACAACGGCTACAGCGCGTGGCAAGTTGATCAAAATCGATTGGCGGAAGCGCGGCGTGTAGGTGGAGTTGGCGGTATTGGTGGAGTTGGCCGTGTAGGTGGAGTGGGCGGTGTTGATGGCGTGGGCCGCGTCGGTGGAGTGGGTGGTGTCAACGGCGTGGGCCGCGTTGGTGGAGTTGGCGGTGTTGATGGCATGGGCCGCGCGGGTGGTGTTGGTGGCGTCAATGGAATGTCCGGGTTCCATCCGGAGTACCGCAACAACAATAACAATCGCGATCAAAATCGCGGGAATAACGCTATGAATCAACCGCGAGCGCAAGGACAAGCTGACAATCGTGGCGGTGGAAATCGCGGCGGTGGCGGCGGACGCGGGCGCTAAATAATTGTCCGTGTGTAAGAGCGCGTGTGCTCTGTGTGTTTGTAAACGCGTTGTGGACTGAAGTTGTTGCGCGGATGTTGTCGTGCGCAGTGCTCATTACGTAGCACTGTGTGGTGACAGACGGAATTACAAATTCACTGCGCAGCGTGCGTGCGCTATTCAAAATAAATCCAATGGATCAGCGCGCGGCGGCGGTGGCGGTTGAAGCATTCAGCCACCGAGCAATGAGTTCATCAGAAGCCGCTTGTGGATATTTGCGAATCAGCGCCGCGGCGATGAGACCCATGAACAATGGCTGCGGCATAGTTGGCCGGCTTGTGAGTTCAGGGTGAAATTGTGCCGCGACAAAACATGGGTGCTCACTTGCGGAAAGTTCAAGCACTTGCATGATTGGATGTTTTGGATGACGTCCGCTGAAATGCAATCCGGCTTTGGTGAGCGCATCAATATATTGAGGCTCAACTTCATAGCGGTGTCGGAAGCGCTCGCGCACCAAGTTTGATTTATACAGATGTTGCGCGAATGATCCGGGTTCAATGGCCACATCTTGCGCGCCAAGACGCATGGTGCCGCCAACAATGCCTTCAAGTTTTTTCTGATCAGGCAGTTCACTAATAAATGCGTGCGCCGTCTTCGCATCGAACTCGGTGCTGTTGGCGTCCGCAAGCCCAAGCACGTTGCGCGCGTATTCAATCACGGCCATTTGAAAACCAAGGCAAATGCCCAGGAAAGGCAGGCGAGTGGTGCGTGCATATTCCACGCAAAGAATTTTCCCTTCCACGCCGCGCTGGCCAAAGCCGCCGGGAACAATAATGCCGTCAACGCCTTGAAGAACCGCGGCTACATCCGCCTTGGAGTCAAGCGTGCTGGTGTCCATCCATTTCAGATCAACCGATGCGTTGAGCCAAATGCCGCAATGTTCAACCGCCTTGTCAATGCTGGCGTAGGCGTCGCGCAAACTGGCGTACTTGCCCATCACTCCAATAGTTACGCGGTGTGAGCGCGGAGCAACAAGGCGCGAACTAAATTCGCTCCACTTGCTGCGTGATTGATCTTCTTTGCCGGCGTTGACACGGTTGTGCAGGTGCAGCAGCGAAAGAATTTCGCGGTCAAGTCCGGCTTCGCGCATGGCGTCGGGAATAAAATAAATGCTCTCGCGGTCATGCATGGAGAAAATGCGGTTCAGCGGAACATTGGAGAACATTCCAATTTTCTGCATCACTTTTTCGGTGACTGGATTGGTGGCGCGGCACGCGATGACTTGCGGTTGCACGCCGCACTCCATGAGCCGCTTGATGCCAAGTTGAGCGGCCTTGCTTTTTTGCTCGCCCAATGTCGCGGGTTCCAAGATGTAGGTGAGCGCCACAAAGCACGTGGATTCAGGGCCTTCTTCAAACGCCAACTCGCGTAAAGCCTCGATATAGAAGCCGTTTTCGTAGTCGCCCGCGGTGCCACCAACTTCAACAAACACAACATCGGCGGGACCGCCATTGGGTCCGCCAGTCATGGCCAGTTGTCGCAGATGCATCTTCACGGTGCCGGTGACATGCGGAATCATTTGCACATCGCGACCAAGAAAATCACCGCGTCGTTCGCGGTCAAGAATGTCGCCATAAATCTGGCCCGCGGTCACAAAGTTTCGGCGCGAAAGATTTTGATCCAAGATGCGCTCGTAGGTTCCCAAGTCCATGTCGGTTTCAAGACCATCTTCAAGCACAAAAACTTCGCCATGGCGAAATGGATTGAGCGTGCCCGAATCAATATTCAGGTAGCCCTCCATTTTGATCGGCGCAACGGCAAGACCCTTGTCTTTTAAAAGTTTGGCAAGGCTGGAGGAAAAAATTCCTTTGCCCAAGCCGCTCATCACGGTGCCAATCACAACCACAAATTTGGTGCGGCCCTTTTGATATCCCTTGGGCGTTGGCGAGAACCATTCTTTCTGTTCATCGCTGGCGGAAAATTGGGACAAGAAAGCTGAATCATTTGATTGATCCGCTGACGATTTGGGTTGGGAACGATCCTTGGAGGGCACGCTTGATCGTACCAAATGGAGCAATCCACTCAAGTTGCCGCGCTGATATTTTGTGCAATTTCTTGTGGATTCATTTCCGTTCCTGCTATCAAATGTCGGAAAAACTTGGGAGCATTCAAGACATGAGAAACACGCTCTTTCATAGTGCTTTAAGCGCCTCTTTGGTTCTTGCGGGTATCACGGGTTTGAACGCCACCGCGGAAGACGCGGGTTTAGGTTGGGGATTTGAATGTGGCTGCATGCAGCATCGCCTTGATGAGCAAATGCTTCGTCCCGCCAAGGGTGCGGGCTTGGCGTGGAATGAAGCCAGTGGAGCGGATTCGCGCAACTGGCCGCCCAACCCAATGGTGAACTACGAGCGCGTGAAGATTGCGCTTCGCTTTGCGGATGTGGTTGCGCCCGAAGCCGAGGCGGTTGCTACCTACACCGTGCGCCCAATTGGGGTGCCAGTTGAAAGTTTGAAGTTGAACGCCGATGGATTGAAGATTGCATCTGTGAAACTGGATGGCGCGGCGACGGAATTTTTTAGCGATGGAAAAAATCTCACCATGAAATTCGCCAAGCCACTGCCCAGCGACAAGTCCAGCGTGATTGAAGTGGCGTACACCATTTCGCGGCCAACCGATGGAATGACTTTTTCGCCGGCGTATCCAGACCGCGCTGGATATGGACCGCAAGTTCATACGCAAGGTCAGACAGAGGGAAATCATTTTTGGTTTCCATGCCACGACTTTCCAAATGTTCGTCAGAGCACCGAGCTTGTGGTGGATGTTCCCAAGGGCATGACCGTGAGTGGCAATGGAAAGTTGGTTGAGCATGTGACCAAGGGCGATCGTGAACTATGGAATTACCTGCAGGAAAAGCCCCATGTTGCGTACTTGGTCAGCGTGGTGGTGGGCGACCTTGAGGCGGTGCCTTTGCAAAGTCCGTTGTCGGGCGTACCCATGCATGTGTGGGTACCCAAGGAGCGCGTCGGGGATGTGGAGCGCACCTATGGGCGCACGGATCGCATGATCGCGCTGTTTGAAAAAGTATTTGGCCAAAAATATCCATGGGCAAAGTACGACCAATTGTTGGTGCGCAACTTTGGTTCAGGTGGCATGGAAAATACAAGCGTGACCAACATGTATCCGTCAGCCATTCTGAGCGAGAACGCCGCCAAAGAAGAGGACCTGGATGGTTTGATCAGCCACGAGTTGTGCCATCAATGGACTGGCGATTTCATTACGTGCAAAAGTTGGGCGGACATTTGGTTGAATGAAGGATGGGCCACGTATGGCAACGCGTTGTGGATGGAGGAACGTGATGGACCAGATGGATATTTTGATTCCATGCTGGACAACGCAGGGGTGGCCAAGAACGACAAGAGTGACAACGCGGTTGGCATGGTCAGCCCGATTTATAAAAACGCCGGTGAAACTTTTGGGCGCGCGGCCAATCCATATCCAAAGGGCGCCAGCATTTTGCACATGTTGCGTGAAATGTTGGGTGAGGAAGTTTTCTATAAGGGCGTGCGGGCCTACATGGCTAAATTTGCCCTTTCAACCGCTGAAACAAGTGATTTTAGAATCGCTCTTGAGCAGGCCAGTGGGCTTGGCTTGGAGTGGTTCTTTGATCAATGGTGTATGCGTCCTGGCTGCCCCAATATTTCAACCAAGGCAACCTATGACGCGGCCACTCGCATGTTAAGGATCAAGGCGGAGCAGACGCAGAAGATTGATGAGCGCACTCCGGCCTTGCGCGTGAGCACGCCTATTTGTGTGCGCACCGCTTCGGGCGAGAAGACCGTTGCGTGGGAGTGGCGCGATCGCTCAGCGGAGATTGAAATTCCACTTGATGGACCGCCGCAGTGGGTGGCGTTTGATCCGCGGCTCGCGGCGCTGAAAACCTTGAAGATGGATTGGCCAATGGATTGGCTGCGGGCGCAGGCGAAAAATGGTCCAACCATGGCGTCGCGTCGGCAAGCGGTGGAGGCGTTGCGTGGTGATGGGTCGCCCGCCACCATTGCGGTGCTGGAGCAGATTGCCAAGAATGAATTGGGTCGTAGAAAAATTCGCGGCGAGTGCATTGATTCGATCGCGGACTTTAAGAACGCCGACAGTGCGGCAAGCATTGGAAGATTGCTTGACGCGCCGCCGCAAGATCCGCGCGTTCGTTCGGCGTTGACATTGGCGTGCGCCTCGCTTGCCAAGGAGAAAGCAATTCCAATATTGATGCAGCAACTGACGTCGGATTCCAGCGAGTTATGCCGTAAAAATGCCATCGATATGTTGTCCAAATTGGAGGCCAAGGAAAGCGTGGACGCCATTCTTGCAGCCTCGGATATGCCAAGCCATCAACAACAAATTCAACAAGCGGCCATGCGCGCCTTGGCAAAGTTTGAAGCCAGCAAGGCGTTACCACAAGCATTGAAGTTTGGATCGCTTGGTGGCTATGACCGCGCGCGCGGAGCGGCGATTGAAGCGGTTGGAAAATTGGTTTCCAAAGATGAGAAGGACGCGGCTCGGATCGCGGCGATTGCGCAATTGATTTCATGGCTTGATGATCCAGAGCGCAGCGCGCGACGCGCCAGTGCGGAAACGCTTGTGACTTTAAAATCCAAGGAGGCGTTGCCGCGGCTAGAAGCCATGGCCAAAAGTGATCCCGATCCAGATGTGCGCGCCGCCGCGGCTGATTGGGTGAAACGCATCAACGGGTAGTGTGGTCGCGCTGTTCAATTGGCGCGCGTGTTGTTGAACTTGTTTTGCTTGCTCAAAGAATTTCATCAGTCGCCCAAGCTGGCGACAATGTCATACTTGAAGGCGCTTTCACTGGCGTGAGCGGGCTTCTAGTTTTTCCAATTGTTGCGGCGTGTCCACTCCGTGAAAGCGGGCGTTGCCAATCGCCACCGCAATGGCATGGCCGTTTTCTAGAACGCGCAGTTGCTCCAGTTGCTCAGTCAGTTCCAAAGGCGTTGGCGCAAGAGCCAGAAAAATAGGCAGAAATTCGCGGCGATATACATATAAACCGACGTGCTTCAGTGGGACCGAGCCGGTGTTTGTCCCATCGCGATTGAACGGAATGCGCGAGCGGCTGAAATACAAAGCGCGACCGTGCGCGCCAACGGCGACCTTCACCAAGTTCGGATCGTTGACGTCTTCACCGGGCATGAATGGACTGGCGACCGTGCTCACAGGAACGTTCGGGCCAGCCTTGATCAACGCCTCAATCGCAAGATCAATCAACTCGGGCTCAATGCGCGGCTCATCGCCTTGCACATTCACAATGATGTCGGCGTTGAGCGATGCGGCAACTTCCGCGATGCGGCTTGTTCCATTGACATGGTCGGCGCGTGTCAATCGCGCTTCAAATCCGGCCGCGGTGACAACGTCGGCAATGCGTGGATCATCCGTGGCAACAATAATGCGCTGCACATGTTTCGCTTTTTTCGCTTGCTCACACACATGCACAATGACGGGCTTGCCCGCGAGCAGCGCCAAAGGCTTTCCAGGAAATCGAACACTTGCCCAACGTGCTGGAATGACGGCGACCACTTTCACATGGCCATGCGCTGTGGTGAAATCAGAATCGGCGTCCGCGTGGGAGGCCATCAACCGCCAAGATCCTTGATGACAGTGTCGATGAGTTTGCGCTTGTCGCGAATGTCCTTATATCCAATGTTTTTACGCAAAATAGCCGAGCAAATCTCCGCGGCTTCCTTTGCGGGACCCGCGCTTTTTTCGGCGCGCGCCTGCTCAATCAGACTGTTCATCAAGTCGTAGCGAATATCAAGTTCACGTTCGGCGCCTGTCGCATCAAGCACTTGCAGCGCCTCGCGGAATTCACCAATGGCCTCCACGTGCCAACCTTCAGCGGCGAAACATTTACCCAACATGTGCGCCGCGTTCAAGCGGCACTTGGCTTCATCCTTGGCGGCTTGAAAGCAGGGCATGGCGTCTTCATATCGTCCAAGTTCAAACCAGATGCGACCAACTTCTGCCTTGAGGCTTCGATCGGTCGGATATTTTTCCATGCGATCCGCGTACTCGCTGCCTTCAAGTTCAAGGCACGCGCTGCGACTCGTCTTGACCGCTTCCTTCAAACTTTCGTTGCTTGCATCGGCCGCAGCGGCTGTTTCCGCGGCGCGCAATTTGCGACGCGTCTGCGCGATGCGAATGTCGCCTGCCGCCATTCGGAATCGATACTCGCCGAGTCGTTTGAATCCATCCAAATACACTTCTTGCGCTTTCGCCTCTGATTCCGCGGTGCCGGCGCGGCGCAGCAATGTCCCGTACTTCTGCACGTGTTCCGGCAACGCTGGGTTTGTTTCCCAATCGATTTTTGCGCGCTCCAGATTGCGCGAATCAGTGTCGCCGCCCGCCGCGATGGTGTCTTGTTCTTGCATCGCGCGTTGCTTGTCGGCGTCTTTAATGTTCGCGCGGAAGCCGCCCTCTTGATTGGCGGTATTGCTGTAGCCACCTTGTTGAATGGCGCGGGCGGCGGTGAGTTGCTTGAGCTCCGTGATCAGCTTGCTGTCGGTTGGATCCATGCGCACGGCCTCTTCGCTGCAGGCGAAGGCTTCATTCCAAGCATCGATGGCGGTGAAAAGTTCCTTGGCTTGAAGCCACAGGCTCTTGCTATTTTTTTTGCTTTGTTGAATGCGCACCAAATTCAAAGCCATTGGCGAAAGCCACTGTCCCAATTCATTCATTGATAATTTGCCAGTGAATTCAACCACTTTCATCAGCGCGGGAAGGTTGTTCAGATCACGCATCCAAATATATTCAGCCGCGGCCAGTTTGGAATTATTGCCGCCAACACCGTCATCAACCGACTTAATTTCCTTGCTTGACGCGGGTTTGCCTCCGCCTTGAATGAAATTTTTTGCGCACTCAAACATGGATTGATGGAACGCCATGTTTCCGGCATCAAGTTTGATGGCACTGGCGAATAAATTGAGCGCGTATTCAAAGTTGCCGCTCTTCACCATGGCGGTCGCGTGTTGAAAAAACTTGGCCGCCTTCTCTGGCTGTGGATCGACCACGCCTTTGGCAGGTTTTTCATCTGCTTTGGCCGCGGCATCTGCACCTTTTTTCCAATTAAACATTCGCAACTGCTCCTGGTGAATTTCAAGACAAAATCGAGACCAAACGTAGACCAAACCAAGACGATAGAGGACAAAGAAACGGCTTGGATTGTCCAAGGTAAGCCCTAGCGGGCTTTGGGTCAACGCATAATACGGGAGTGAATTACGATAGGTTGCGTGAGCAAACCCAAGCGTTCCATCCTGATTTACCCCGATCCAGTTTTGCGGGCGAAGGCCAAGTCCATTTCCAAAGTCACGCCTTCCATTCGCGATCTTGTCGCTGAGATGTTTGACTTGATGCGCGAAGAAGAAGGCGCGGGCTTGGCGGCTCCGCAAGTGGGTGAGTCGCTGCGGCTTTTCATAACCGAGGCGCGACCCGATGACGGAATTCCTGAGCGCGTCATTATTAATCCAGTGCTGAGCAAAATGGATGGCGATTTAATTCCGTATGACGAAGGATGTTTGAGCTTGCCAGATATTCGCGGCATGATTCGTCGACCTACTTTTATCGCGATCGACTTCATGGATATGGATGGCAACATGGTGCATTTAGAAAGCGACGCATTTCCCGCGCGCGTGTGGCAGCATGAGTTCGATCATTTGGAAGGCACATTGATCATTGATCGAATGACGCCCATTGATCGGTTGCGAACGCGCAAGGCGGTGAAAGATCTCGAACGCGAAGCGGGGATGTGAGTGGAGGAATTCAGCGCGAATCATGCGGGTAGCGTGGCGTTTCTTGGCGGCGGTAGTTTGGGCGCGCCGTGCTTGCAGGAATTGGCGCGGCGTGGCTGGATTGATGTTGTTGTAAGCCAGCCAGATCGCCCGGCGGGGCGTGGTCGCGTGAACACGCCAACCGCAATTTCTTCTTTGGCTCTTGAGAGCGGACTGAATTTAATTCGCACCGACAACGCCAATGACCTTGAAGTTTGCTCGCAATGCGCGCGCGCCAAGGTGATCGTGGTGATTTCGTTTGGGCAAAAGTTGTCGCCAGAATTGCTCGCGGGTCGCGTCGCCATGAATTTGCATCCTTCAGATCTTCCCAAGTGGCGAGGCGCCGCGCCAATTCAGCGCGCCATGATGGCTGGCGAAGAGCGCATCACGGCGTGCGCCATGGAGGTGGCGCCGCGCATGGATGCCGGGGCGATCTTCGCCAAACAAGTATTTGAAGTTGGCGCGATGGAAACCGCTGGCGAGTTGCATGATCGCATTGCGCGCGAAAGCGTGGGCATGATGCTGCAAACTATCGAGCGCGCATTGCAGGGCGCGCTTGTGGGCGAGGCGCAAATTGAATCCAACGCCACGCGCGCCATGAAGCTTTCAAAGAGCGAGGCCTTTGTTGATTTTGCGCAGTCCGCGCGCATGGTTCGCTGTCGCATTCACGGTCTGGCGCCTTGGCCCGGGTGTGACGCGGAGATCGCGGGCGAACCTATTCGCCTGCTGAGGGTGAAAGAAGTGCCCATGCCAAGCGTGGACTTGGGTGGCCAAGCGCCAAAGTCATGCGCCGCACCTGGAGATATTGTTCGCGGCGGATTGGTGTCGTGCGGCGAAGGCGCGATTGAAATTGTGCAAGTGCAACCAGTGGGTGGCCGCGCCATGGCGTGGGCTGATTTTTGCCGTGGACGATCCATAGAGATGGGGCAACGCATCACTTCGTCGCCGCGCAAGGTGCAGGAGTAAGCCGTATGCATGTTCAATTGCGGCCATTTAAAAATATATTGTTGCGCGCGCCGCACAGTTGGCTTTGCGTATGGAATTCAATATGGATTCAAACTTGAACTCGCCAACGGATTTGAAATTGATTGATTTGGATTATCCGTTTTCACAGAAAGCGATTGCCACCATGCCGGCTCAGCCACGGGATAGCGCGCGCATGATGGTGGTGCGGCGCGACAGCGATGAGATTGTGCACGCGCGTGTTTGTGATTTGCCGCGGTGGCTTCAAGCAGGCGATCAATTGGTGTTGAATGAAACCAAGGTTGCGCAAGCGCGCGTGGTTCTGAAGCGCGAAAGTGATGGCCGGGATTTTGAAGGTTTATTGGCTGAAAAACGCAAGAATGGAACATGGCTACTCATGGCTAAAAACAGCCGCAAATTTCATGTGGGTGATCTTTTGCGTTTGCAAACAGAACAGGGCGCCGCGGGGGCGGCGTTGCGCTGCGTTGAAAAAGAAGCCGATGGGTGGATTGTTTCTTTCGCGGATGAAATTGATTCGCAGGCCGCGCTTGAAGCCAGTGGGCGCACGCCATTGCCTCCATATATTTTGCGCGCTCGTGGCGAGCAGGCACTGACACAAAGTGACGCGTTTGATCGTGCGCAGTATCGCACGACCTTTGGACAAGACAGTCGCTACCACTCGGTCGCCTCGCCAACAGCGGGTTTGCATTTCACGCCTGAACTTTTGCAAATTGTGCAGGCCACCACACAGCGCGCGCCAGCATTTGTGACGCTTGAAGTTGGCATGGGAACCTTCAAGCCCATTGAAACTGCGCGGCTTGCCGACCATGTGATGCACTGCGAACGATTTTCTGTTTCGGCGGCGACCTTGGATCGGTTGGTGTCCACGCGCCCCAATGGTCGCTTGGTGGTTGTGGGAACAACCACGGTTCGAGCGTTGGAAAGCCTTCCAAGTCCACTGCCAACGCACGATTTTAGTGGGGAATCACGCTTGTTTATTCAACCTGGCTATCAATTCAAGCATGTCGACGCGTTGCTGACCAATTTTCATTTGCCGCGCAGCACGCTGCTGAGTTTGGTGGGAGCATTGATTGGTCTTGAGCGCCTGAAATCTCTTTATGCTCTGGCACAAAGCATGGACTATCGCTTCTATTCTTATGGAGACGCCATGCTTATTCTGTAACGCATTCTTGAAATTGATCCGAAAATTCAAACTCATCCACGCAAAAAATAAATCGATTGCAACGCAACAACTTCCAACACGCCAACCTTTATGAAACTCAGTGAACTTGCCGCAAAAGTAAATGGACTTCAATCCGCATCCGCGCCCAATGGTGGAGATGTTGAAATTCAATCCGTCATAGACGACAGCCGCGCCGCGCGGCCTGGCGCGTTGTTTGTTGCGCGCGCTGGTTCCAAGGCGCAAGGAGCCGAGTTCATTGAAGCGGCGGTGCGTGGTGGAGCGGCTGCTGTAGTGGTTGCAATGGACGACGCAATTCCTGCGGGCGTGGTCGCCTATCGCTGCCACAATCCAAGCGCCATGCTTGCTCCGTTGGCGCACGCCTTCGCGGGCTTCCCTTCAAAAAACCTCAAAATGCTGGGGGTAACGGGCACAAATGGAAAAACAACCGTTGCCTTTTTTGTGCAACAACTCATGCTGGCCGCCGGAAACAAGTTTGGTTTAATGGGAACAATTCTGGTTGATGATGGCAAGACGCGCGCGCCCGCCGAACTCACCACTCCAGGCGCGGCTGCAATTGCTCCGCTGTTAAAGCGCATGCATGACAACGGTTGCACGGGCGTGGCCATGGAAGTGAGCAGTCACGCGCTTGAGCAAGGCCGCGCCGCCGAAATTGATTTCGCCGTTGCGCTGTTCACAAATCTTTCAGGCGATCATTTGGATTATCACGGAAACATGGACTCCTACGCCGACGCCAAGGCGAAGTTGTTTGAGAATCTCAGCGCAAACGCGGTGGCCATTGTGAATGCCGATGATCCCGCGCACGCGCGCATGTTGCGCGATTGCCGCGCGCGTGTTCTGCGCTGCGGCGTTGTTGGCGGCGGCGCATCGCATGTGGATGTGGAGGCCAGCGTGCTTGAGGCGCGAATTGGTTCCATGCTTCTTCGATTGCGTGGACCTTGGGGCGAGGTCACCGCGCGCTTACCAGTGATGGGTCGACACAACGCCACTAACGCCTTGCAAGCCGCCACGGCGGCATGGACTCTTGGCGCCACAAAAGACGACATTGTTGCAGGTTTAGCCACGCTTTCTGCTCCGCCGGGACGTCTTGAACCGGTCACAAACTTGGACGCTCCGTTTGCGGTGTTGGTGGATTACGCCCACACGGATGACGCGCTTCTGAATGTCTTGCGCGCGCTACGTCCCGCGCTTCCCGCGGGTGGAAAATTAATCACGGTCTTTGGTTGTGGTGGAGATCGCGATCGGTCCAAGCGTCCGCGCATGGCGGCGGTGGCCAGTGAGCATTCGGATGTGGCCATTATCACAAGCGACAATCCACGCACGGAAGATCCCGTGAGCATTGTGGAGGAAGTCGCGCTGGGTGTTCCCGCGGCAAGTCGCGCGCATGTCATAAAAATAATTGATCGTCGCGAGGCCATCATGAAAGCCGTGTCCATGGCGCGACCCGGCGACGCGGTGTTGATCGCGGGCAAGGGACATGAGGACTATCAAATTGTGGGAACGGTGAAAAAACCTTTTGATGATCGAGTGGTGGCGCGCGAGGCGTTGCGCGCGATGGAGAAAAAAATATGAACAATTTTTTAACAGCTGATGAATTTGCGCAAGCGACTGGTGGAATTTGGCTTGAGCCGCCCACGCAAGCCATCTTGGGGGTGTCCATTGACACGCGCGAGGATCTTGCGGGAAAAATGTTCCTAGCGCTGCGCGGAGAAAAAACAGATGGGCACGCGTTTGTGGATGCCGCCAAAAAAGCGGGCGCAGTGGCTGTCATGATCGAGAAAAAAGACTGTCAATGCCCGGGCGTGCCGCGTTTGTTGGTGCCCAATGTACAAATTGCGTTGACCGCGGCCGCCGCCGCGTGGCGCAATATCTTGCGCTGCCATTGCGTTGCAATCACTGGAAGCGCCGGGAAAACCACAACTCGACGATTGATCGCCGCCGCTCTTGAAGTGTTCGGCGCGACGCACGCCAGTCCAAAAAGTTTCAACAACCATCTTGGCGTGCCGTTGTCAATTCTTTCCGCGCCGCGGGACACAAAGTTTCTGGTGCTTGAAATTGGAATGAATCACCCAGGAGAAATTGAACCGCTTGCGCACTTGGCGCGCCCTGAAGTGGCCATGATTGTGAATAGTGGAAGCGCGCATTTGGGCGGGCTTGGAAGTTGCGAGGCTATTGCAGAGGAAAAATGCGCCATTTCGCGCGGGCTTGAAACATCCGGAACATTTGTGATTCACGGTGACTCGCCTGGTTTGACTGATATCGCCCTGAAGCAAAAAAGACCCGCGGGCGGCTTGCTGATTTTGTTTGGCCAAGGCGGCCGTTGTTTATGGAAATTATTTTCGCGCGACGTGGCCAGCGATGGCTCGCAGCACGTTGTGGTGCAAGGACCCGCCTATGGTGGCGGATGCAAAATTCCTTTCACGTTGAAATTGCCTGGACTTCACAACGCCATCAACGCCACTGGCGCCATTGCGGCGGTGACCGCGCTGGGTCTTGACGCGCAAAAAGCCGCCGACGCCATGGCGGGGGTTCTTCCTTCCGACGGGCGCATGGTTCGCGAGCGCGTTGGAGCCATCGACATTTACAACGACTCATACAACGCAAATCCCGAAGCCATGTTGGCGTCGATCGCAGCGTTTGCGGAAGTGTCCGCAACCGCCAAGCGCCGCGTGGTGGCGCTGGGGGACATGCATGAATTAGGCGCGCAAAGTCAGGCGCTGCACCACATGGTGGGCGAACGGCTTGCCACCGCTTTTAGCGGAAATCCCCCAGAAATTGTCATGACTTCGGGTCCGCTCAGCGCCGAGATTACGCGCTCCGTGAAGGCCTTGGCGCCGCAAGTTCAAGTGGAAATGGTGACCGATTTGGTGGCCGAGGCGCCGCGACTTGCGGGATTGTTGCGCGACGGCGACGCGCTCTTGATCAAGGGTTCGCGAGCGAGTTCCATGGAGCGACTTTTGGAAGTCATCCGCCTGCAAAAATCTCCCGACAAGAGTGCAAAGACTTCTTGACCAATCAACCGATGAAGAACGCATCCCATGCTTTTCAATCTTGTTGATCTTTGTCAGAACTGGCTTGATGAACATGGCCTTTCCGCTCTTGTTCAATTGATGTATCAGTTGGAGTTTCGCGCCTTGCTTGCCACGGCGTTGTCATTCGCCATCACGGTGTTCGCGGGACCAACTGTCATTCGCTGGTTGCACCGGAAAAAAGTGGGTGATTCGCCCGAGTTCTACAACAAAACGCTCAACGAGTTGATGAAATCCAAGGCCAACACGCCCACCATGGGCGGCATTTTAATTGTGGCCGCTATTTTTATAAGCACCTTTCTGCTGTCCGATTGGATTCACAGCCGGTATGCGCAAGTGTGCATGATTGTGCTGTTTTGGCTTGCGGGATTGGGCTTTTTTGATGACCGATTGAAACTCACCGCGCGCTTTCGCAAACTAGGCACGCGCGAAGGTTTGTTCATGTGGGAAAAATTATTGTTCACGCTCGGCATCGGAATCATCGCCGGCTATTTTCTGTATACGGGCGCGCAACACATCGACGCCACCGTGTTGAATTTGCCGTTTCAGCGCACGTATCCGCCAACTCCAATCGCCGAAGTGATTGTTCAGCCGCCCAATGTCGCGTCCAATGTGATCGTGCTTTCATGCGTTTGGTTCGTGGTGTGCGCCACATTTTGGATTGGCCTTATGAGCAACGCCGTCAATCTCACCGATGGCATGGACGGACTCGCCACTGGAACAGTTCTGATTGCCAGCATTGTGACGGCGGTCTTGGTGGCGATCGCGGTGAGTCCGCGCGCCAGTTTTTTCTTGATGGTGCCGCATGTGCCCGAGGCGAAAGAATTGTTGGTGATTGTGGGAACAATGTCTGGCGCGTGCATTGGTTTTCTGTGGTTCAATTGTCAGCCGGCCGCGGTGTTCATGGGCGACACCGGCAGTCTGGCCTTGGGCGGACTTCTTGCCACCATTCTTGTGGCCATTCGACAGGAACTGTTATTGCCGCTGGTGGGGGGCGTGTTCCTGATGGAGGCTGGCAGCGTGTTGACTCAAGTTGGTTGGTTTAAAATCACAAACAAACTCACGGGCACTGGGAGGCGCATTTTCCGCTGCGCGCCTATTCACCATCATTTTCAATTGCAAGGGTGGAGTGAATCACAAACCGTGGTGCGCTTTTGGTTGATCTCGCTGTTGCTTGGAATCGCCGCGCTGGCCATGTTGAAATTGCGCTGAAATGAAGCAGAACGCCGGCATTTACGGCGCCCAGTTTTGGGCTGTGCTGATCGCTGCGCAATGGCGCACCTAGCGTCAAAGTGGGATTTACACGTTGAACAAGAAGTGAACGACGTCGCCATCTTGCATGACATAGTTGCGACCTTCGCTGCGCATTTTGCCCGCGTCACGGATGGCTTTCTCGGTTCCAAATTGTTCCAGGTCCTTCACCAAATAACACTCGGCGCGGATGAACCCCTTCTCGAAATCGGTGTGAATCACGCCCGCGCTTTGCGGAGCGGTGAAGCCGCGGTGAATGGTCCAAGCGCGGATTTCCTTGGGACCCGCCGTGAAATAACTTTGCAGACCAAGCAACTCGTAGGCGGCGCGCGCCACGGTGGCAAGCGCGGGTTGATTCATTCCCAAGCTGGCCAACATTTCAGCGCGATCGGCATCGGGTAATTCGGAAAGTTCGCTTTCAATTTTGGCGCACACGCAAATCACTTGGCCGCCCTCCACCTTGGCGCGCGCAAGAACGCGCTTCACCATGTCGCACTCTCCATTGAGATCATTTTCATCCACATTGGCCACGTACAAAACTGGTTTGGCGGTGATCAGCCCCAGGCCGCGCCCCAAGACGCGCTCCTCTGCGGTGAAATCACCGCCACGTAAAGGATCACCTTTTGCAAGCAAAACAAAGGCTTTTTCAAGGTATGCCACGCGAGCGATGGCGTCTTTGTCGCCGCCACGGGCGGTCCGTCGCAAGCGCTCAAGACTGGATTCCACCACGCCCAAATCAGCCAGCGCCAATTCAGTGTCAATAGTTTCAATGTCGCGGATTGGATCGGGTTTGCCATCCACATGCATCACATCGGGGTCGTCAAAGCAACGCACCACATGCAGAATGGCGTCCACCTCGCGAATGTGGCTGAGAAATTTATTGCCCAAGCCTTGGCCTTCGCTGGCGCCGCGCACCAAGCCCGCGATATCGACAATGCGAACGGAGGCTGGAATTATTTTCTCACTTTGAATTTTCTTGGCGATGATGGGCAGACGATCATCCGGAACATTCACCACGCCAACGTTGGGCTCAATGGTGCAGAATGGATAGTTGGCGGCTTCAATTCCGGCCGCGGTGAGCGCGTTGAAGAGGGTGCTCTTGCCAACATTTGGTAGACCAACAATTCCGCATTCCATGAAGCAACTCCTCTGTTAGAAAATCAATAGTGAAGGGGCAACATAATAGCGGCGAATCACGTCGCCGAGGCGTTACGCTTGGGTCATGTCCGCCAAAGACCGTCCAACTGCACGAGCGCGCAAGAGATTGATTTTTCTTGGCGCTTTGGCGTTGATGGCAACCGCGGGCTTGGCCGCTCGTTTATGGCAATTAACTGTTGTTGATGGCGCCGAGTTTCGTCAAGAAGCCGAGCAGCGACTGGATCGAACCATTTGGCTTCCAACTGTTCGCGGAAAAATTGTGGATCGACTTGGTCGAGTGATCGCCGAAGATATTCCCGCATGGGATGTTGCAATTGATTACTCCGTGATTGATGGATCATGGGTGCGTGACCGCGCGTTGCGCACGGCGCGCAAGGCGTACGGCCGTTCATTGTGGGGAAGGCTTTCGCGAGAGGCAAGAGATTCAACCGTTGAGTTGTGCCTTGTTGGTGAGGAGGAGGCCAAGAATGAAATGCTGGATCAAGTCGCAACTCTGTGCGATATTCCGCGCGCCAAGATTGACGAACAAATGGAAATCATTCACGCCCAAGTTCAAAAGCGCGCCGAAGCGACATGGGCCAAGCAGCGCGAGGCGCTTGCCACCAAGTTGGGTCATGATCCTGGTGACTCGTTTCACCCGGAACCAATTCGCGAACAAAAAACTTCGCATGTCATCGCGCGCCAAGTCACCGACTCCGCGGCGTTCGCCATTCGAAAAGTGGCGGACGCGTTTCCAGATTCGGTGGAGGTCATCGACGCGGCGCGGCGCGTGCGTCCTTGGGAATCCGCCGATGTTCGTCTAAGTCAAAAAACACTGCCAAAACCCCTGCGAAAAGCGGCCGATACCAACATTCATGTGCGCGGAGTTTTTGACCATGTGCTGGGAACAATTCGCGAGGAGACATGGGCCGAAGATTTGGCGCGGCGGCCATTTGTTGGCGCCGATGGAACAATTGATCCCGGGGGATATCGCCCTGGACCCGATCTGATTGGTGGACGCGGACTTGAAGCCGTGTATGAAGATTGGTTGCGGGGCAATCGCGGACAATTACGCACGCGCTTGGAGACCGCGCAAAGTGAAAGAGTGGAACCTGAATTTGGTCGCGATTTAAAGTTGACCATCGACATTGAATTGCAAGCGCGCGTGCAAGCCATTTTAAATCCTGAATTTTCGTTGACCAAGGTGCAAGAGTGGCATCATGGTGGCGGTGATGGTTTGCCTTTGGGCATGCCGTTGGCAAGCGCGGCGGTGGTTGTTGAAGTGGACAGCGGAGAAATTCTGGCGCTTGGTAGTTGGCCCACGTTGGCTGACGCCGAAGGAATGTCCGCGAGCGATTTGTTTCGCTTGCAGCCGGGCGTGAACCGCGCCAGCGAAGCCGTGTATCCGCCGGGCTCCATTGTGAAACCGCTGGTGTATGTGGGCGCGGTGGGCGCTGGAAAATTTCCGCTCGAGGGCACGGTGGAATGCAAGGGGCATTATTTTCCGGAGTTCAAAGATCGCGCGCGGTGCTGGATTTATCGACCGCAATACGGCATGACAAATCACACCGCGCAAACCGGTGGGCCACTGAATGTGGAGGCTGGAATAAGCCGTTCTTGCAACATTTTCTTCTACACCGTTGCGCACAGATTTGGCTTACGGCCATTGGTGAGTTGGTATAAAAGTTTGGGCGTGGGCATGACGCTGGGAACAGGTTTGCAAGGACCATTGCCCACTGCGCAGCGTGCAGTTGGTGGCGAGAGCATTGGCATGATTCCAAATGAGGAGCAACTTGCGAACATAGAGGGGCGCCACGATGTGTTCACGCCCATCATCATGGGAATTGGACAGGGACCGATCGCATGGACTCCGCTTCAAGCCGCCAACGCGTTCGCAACGCTTGCGCGCGGCGGTGAAATTCGTGACGCGCATATTGTTCGCGATGCCGCCGCGCTTCCGCCAGATCGTCGCACTGGCAAACTGGATATGCCAGCCGAAGCATGCCGCCGCGCTCTTGAAGGATTGCGTCAATCCGTGGAGGAGAAATATGGAACGGGTCATCACATTAAATATGCTGATGGAAGTCAGGAACCAATTATTGCAATTCAAGGCATGACGGTGCGCGGTAAAACTGGAACGGCGCAGGCGCCTCCGCTTGCGCTGGACGACAACGGCGATGGAAAACCGGATCGTTCTTTGAAAGGTATCGATCACGCGTGGTTTGTTGGTTTGGCTGGTCTGAAGGGCGCGAAACCCAAATATGCAATCGCTGTTCTTGTGGAGCGTGGTGGCAGCGGAGGAAAAGCGGCTGGACCAATCGCGGGTCAAATTGTTCAGGCATTGTTGGATGAGGGCTACTTTTCAGAAGATAAAAATGGCGTGAATATCAATGTAAATAGCGGTGTTGAGCCATTTTCTCCTTCACAAGATCCAATGCCGATTGATCCAGAACTTGATGAAGGTGATACGCAACTATGAGCGCGGTCTCACCACCACTTGGATACACAGGCGGACGCTCATTGGGCAGCGGCGGACTTGTATGGTTCAACGCCGGTTGGATCGTGGTGGTTGCCGCGGCGTTGTTGACGCTGCTTGGAAGTTTTTCAATTGCGATTACCGAGCCAACACTTGCGAAGAAGCAATTGATGTTTGCGGTGCTGGGCATGATCGCCGCCGCCGCGGCATGTTTACCAAGTCATAAACTGCTTTCCAAAAGCGCGTGGTACTTGTACGGTCTCTCCATTATTTTATTATTGCTGGTGCTGGTTCCAGGCACGCCAGAATGGTTGGTGCGCCCAAAGAACGGAGCGCGGCGTTGGATTAATCTTGGCTTCTTTGAATTTCAACCCAGCGAAATTGCCAAGCTTGCGTTGGTGTTGGTGTTGGCAAAGTGGTTGCGTCGGCCACCATCCATCTCCAAGTGGCGTGGATTTTTCGCGCCCTTCGCCATTGCCATGCCGCTGATTCTTTTGATTCTTGTTGAGCCAGATTTAGGAACGGCCATGTTGTTTATTCCGCCGGTGCTCGCCATGTTGTTGGTGGCGGGGGCTCGAAAAAGACATATCGCCACGCTTATCCTTGGCGTCTTAGTGATCGCGCCCATCACCTATCCCATTTTGCGGCCGCATCAACGCGAGCGTGTCGACGCGCTTTTTGCGCAATTTCGCGGCGATGACCGCTATGCGCGCGACATTGGATTTCAAGCCGATCGTGCCATGACCTTGGTGGGTGCTGGTGGATTTTGGGGCAACGATCACGCCCACGCGGAGGCGTTGGTGCGCAACAATCATTTGCCAGAGGAGCACAACGACATGATCTTCGCGGTGATTTGTTGTCGCGCTGGATTTATTGGAGGGTTCATCACTTGGTGTTTGGGTTTGCTCTACGCCGGTGGCGCAGTGGTGTGCGCGCTCTCCACGCGTGATTCATTTTCACGACTCATCGCAACAGGCATTGCCGCGATCGTCTTCACGCAAATCGCCATCAACACCGGAATGACATTGGGAGTTTTTCCAGTGACCGGAATCACATTGCCATTTGTGAGCTACGGCGGCTCCAGCATGGTGTCTGGGTGGCTGGCCACAGGAATTATTTTTGGTCTTGGACTTCGTAAACCACGCAACTTGGAAAGCCTAGGAGGTGTTCGTTGAATAGGGTCTCTTCTCCGCCGCCACTTTTTTATGAAATGTTGAAGTCGCAATCAATTGAGCTGGATCACGGCGACGAGGACAAGTTGGCGACATTCTTGTCCCACTTGCTCTTGGTGAATCAGCAATTCAATTTGACCGCTATTAAAGATCCCGCCGAGGCGTGGGTGAAACACATCGCGGACAGTCTTTCGCTGCTGCCTTTTCTTGCGGCGCTTGAAGCCAAGAATGTGGCTGACATTGGTTCAGGTGGTGGACTTCCTGGAATTCCATTGGCAATTGCCATGCCCAATGTCTCTTTCACTTTGATCGAAAGCACCGGTAAAAAGGCTCGATTTCTCTCCGAGGCCGTGGAGTTGCTTGGCCTTTCCAATGTGTCTGTGATGCAGGCGCGCATAGAAGATGCCTCCGCGTTTCGCAGCGCCGAGCGCGAGGCCATGGACGCGGTTACGTGCCGCGCGGTTGGGCAATTGGCGTCGATTATTGAACTGGCGATTCCGCTGTTGAAAGTGGACGGCGTGTTGTTGGCCATCAAAGGCGAACGCGCGCCGCAAGAAATTCAGGCGGCGGAGCGGGCTCTTGAATTGTTGCACGCGAAAGTGGACACCACCACGCGCACTCCAACTGGAACAATTGTGGCGGTTCTAAAGTTGGCCAAGACTTCGCGCATGTATCCGCGCGATCAAGGGCTTCCTTCACGCAAGCCGCTTGGAATTATTGAACCCGATGAATCTGATTCACAACAAAGTTAGAACTCTGAAATGACATTGCACGCTGAATCCATGTTGTGTGAGGACGGTCCGCTTTCGCGGCGCTTGGTTGGTTTTGAAATGCGTCCGCAGCAAGTGGAGATGGCCAAATTGGTGGAGGAGACCTTGGCCAAGCGTGGGCGACTTCTGGTGGAGGCGGGAACGGGCGTTGGAAAAAGTTTCGCATATCTCATTCCCGCCATCGCGCGCGCGGTGGAGGCCAAGGAGCGCGTGATTATTTCCACCAACACCATTAGTTTGCAGGAGCAACTCATTGAAAAAGATTTGCCCTTGTTGCGCGCCGCGTCCAGCCACGAGTTCAGTGCGGTTTTAGCCAAAGGACGCGGAAATTATGTCAGTTTGCGGCGTTTGCGTTTGGCAAGCGAGCGCCAAGATCGTCTATTCCCCGATGAGGAAGAGCGCCATCAATTACACGCGGTGGAGGATTGGGCGATCGAGACTCGTGACGGAACTTTGTCGTCTCTGCCAGTGCTTCGGCCAGAATCCATTTGGGAGCAAGTGCAAAGCGACACGCACAATTGCATGGGCAAGCGCTGTCCAACGTATGACAAGTGCTTCTACCAATCTGCGCGGCGGCGCATGGAGAACGCGGATATTTTGGTGTGTAACCACGCGTTGTTCTTCAGCGACTTGGCCATGCGCGTGCGCGGTCGCGGATTTCTTCCCGACTACACCCATGTGATTTTGGATGAGGCGCATGAAATTGAAACCGTGGCCAGCGAAAATTTTGGATCGCGTTTGTCCGAAAGCGGTGTGAAACATTTTCTGCGCACGCTGGTTTCAAATAGCGGCAAGGGCTACTTGCCGCAGTTGCGTTTGGCCAAGGCCGGCTTGGAGCGCATTGAGCAGGCCGTGCGCTGCGTGGAGTTAAGCGAGCAGGCGGCGGAAGGCATGTTCAACGACCTGTGGCACTTGTCAAAAAATGGCTCGTCCGATCCCGAGTCCGCGGGTGAGCAGCGGGTGATTGGCGCCAATGCCGTGGTGGACTCGCTCAGCGAGCCCATGAAAAACTTGGCGGGAATGCTGCGGTTTTTGCGCGAATCCGCTGAAGAAGCCGATCAATTTGAATTGAATGCTTTTGCCGAACGCGCCGATTCATTTGCGCTGGCCAGCCAATCTTTAGTGGCGCAAAATATTCCAGGCTGCGTCTATTGGATTGAAGGTGGGCGCAAAAATAAACGGAGCGGCCGCGCGGCGGTGTCGCTTCAAGCGGCCGCGGTTGATGTGTCGCCGTTGCTGCGCGAGCAACTTTTCTCCAAAAATATTTCCGTGGTGCTGACCAGCGCCACGTTGGCGACAAGCTTGAATGATTTCTCGCTGGCGTCGCGGCGCTTGGGTTGCGACGACGCCAAGACGGTGCAACTTGGAAGTCCGTTTGACCTTGCGCGCCAAGTGAAATTCATCATTGACGCCACCATGCCAGATCCAACCGATCAGCATTTTGAGGCCGCGCTTGCAAATCGAATTGTGCGCCATGTGCGTGAGACCGACGGCGGCGCGTTTGTATTGTTCACCAGTTTGGCGACCATGGAGCGGGTGGCGCGCGCGGTTGAGTCAGATTTCGCGCGCGATGGTCATCCGTTCTTCGTGCAGAACCGAGGCATGCCGCGAAACATCATGCTGGATCGATTCAAAGAGGATTCGCGCAGCGTTCTTTTTGGAGTCAGTAGTTTTTGGCAGGGCGTGGATGTGCGCGGCGATGGCTTGCGCAACGTGATCATCACGAGGCTTCCATTTGAAAGTCCTGACAAACCGCTCACGAAAGCGCGCGGCGAAAAGTTGTCTAGCGAGGGCGGTGATTCATTTCGCGACGACCAACTTCCGCGCGCCATTCTGCGGTTTCGACAGGGTTTTGGTCGCTTGATTCGCTCCAGTCAAGATTCTGGGCGCGTGGTGGTTCTGGATTCGCGCATTGCCAAAAAGAATTACGGCCGCGCGTTTCTCAAGGCGCTGCCCGAGGGCGTGGTCCCTGAAATTGACGAAGGCGAAGGCATTGATCCGCCGAGTTTCCAAGAGTGATCACGCTTTGATGATCGAACTTTTGGCGAACGTGCCGCCTAAAATTTTCGCGCTTGGCGCCTTGAGCCAATCATCCAAAATGTTGGCGTACACGCCGCGGAAATCTTGCTTGAACTTCAAGTCGCCTTGATCAAGGTCCGTCAAACTTGGATGATCTCCATGCACGCCGGCTTTCACCTTGGATCCAATCACAAACATGGGCGCCGCGGTTCCGTGATCGGTTCCGCCGCTGGCATTTTGTTTTACGCGCCGACCAAATTCGCTGAACACCATGGAGATCACACGGTCCTCGGCGTGTTGCGCGGCCAATTCCTTTTGAAACGCGGCCAACGCGTCGCCTACTTGTTGCAACGCGCGGCCGTGACTTCCAAGTTGGCCACCATGCGTGTCATAGCCCGATTGGGAAACGTAGTAGACACGCGTCGGCATTCCGTCACGAATCAGCGCGGAAACAATGCGAAGTTGATTGGCAATTTCGGAGTTGGGCCAGGTGGTGAGCGACGGTTTTCCGACCGCTGCTCGAATGCGATCGCTACTGAGCTGCGCGTCAAGCGCGGTGCGCATTAAAAAAGCAGCCTGACTTGTTTGCGCGGTCTCGGGCAAAATGCCGGCGCGGTTGATCTGTTGATATGGATCATTCAAACTCTTGTGCAAATCTTTTCCGAGCCAGCGAAACAACTCGGGGCTCTCAAATGAAATTGGTTTTTGCACTTGGCCATTCAACGCCAAGGGCGCGGTGCGACCAATGTTCATCGCGCCTTCGGGCATTGGCGTGCCATTGCACGTGTTGTCAAAGTAGCGGCCAATCCATCCATCGCCTTTGGCGCCAGTGTTGGCGGTCTGCCAAATATCCATGCTTGTGAAATGGCTTCGATTTGGATTTGGATATCCCACGCCTTGCAGCACGGCGAGTTTTCCATCGTCATATAAACCCTTCAATCCCTTGAGCGAAGGATTCAAACCAAGTCCACGCTGCTGATCAAGCATCAACGCGACACCAGTCTGACCCTTGGCCGTTGCGTTGGGCGCGGGAATTCCAATGGTGGGCCGCGCGTTGTAATACTCGTTCATTCCAAAGGGAATCACGGTGTTTAGGCCATCATTTCCACCGCCAAGTTGCACCACAACAAGAATGCGATCTTGCGGAAGTCCGGCGCCCCCAGGATTGCCCGCCAATTGCGCCACCATTCCTAGCGCAGAATTTTGTATGAACTGTGGAATGGTTGTGGCCATGCTGGCCAGCGCCACGCCATGACGCATGAACAATCGTCGTGAATATGGAATGTTGTGTTCACTCATGTGTGCGTTCCTGAAAAAGTTTCATCAACATAGTTGATACTCCGGCATGGCCGTGGTCAACAAAAGCACGGCGATGATTCGATCATTGTCCAAACGAGTGCCGCGACTTTGGGCGAAGGCCAGCACTTCTTGCAGGCGTTGCGGAGCGGGGGGCTGCGCCAACGTGAATCGCATGAGGTATTCAATGCCGCTCGCCATGTCCACGCTGCCATCGGGTTGGCGCAAGTGGTCCACCAAATGCGTGGCGTCAAAAGGAATATCGCTGGATTGCCACTCGTACATGTCAGGTTTGCGGCCCGTGAGCAAATACACAAGCACGTTCTGGCGAATGAACAACGTGCTGGTGTTTATCCAACTGCGACCGCCGTCCCAGCCTTTCACGTTGGGGGGAAAGAAAACATTTTGCCCCATCAAGTCGGTGGCGCTTGCCAACGCGCTTAACTCGCGCACGGGCGTGCGCAGACTGCGCACGGCTTGCACCGTGAGTTGAATTGGACTTTTAATAATGGCGCCCCGATTGTCCGCGCTGTAGAAGTACGCGCTTGAAAAAACCGCGCCAAGCAGCGGTTTCAGATCATATTTGCTGGCGCGGAGTTTGTTGGCCATGGCAAGAATGAACGCCTTCTGTTCTTTGGAAGGCTCGTTTGGTGTGTCATTGACAAAAAACTTGAACAACTTTCCGGCCAGAAATTCAGCGCACTCGTTGCGCGCAAGAATGACATCTAGAAATCCGTCGCCATCAAATTGCCCGCTCTTGCCCATGATGGTCTTGTCGGATGCGTCGTGGTTGTTCTGGTTGAATTGAAATGTGTCGTCTTCAAAGGTGTAGCCCGTCAACGCCAATGCGCCAGCTTTAATATCCGCTTCCGTGTAGCCACGGCCTTCACCGAGCGTGAACAACTCCATCAGTTCACGCGCCAAGTTTTCATTCGGTTTGGATTTTCGGTTCTCATCGTTGTCAAGATATTTCAGCATGGCTGGATCATGAAGAATGCGATGCGCCAACTGCGCGAAGTTGCCCGTGGAGAACTTTCGATAGAGTTGGTTCTGCTGAAACATGTGGTAGCTGTCTTCAATGGTGCGGTAGCCGGTGGCGAAATGTCCGTGAAAGAACAGCGTCATCTTTTCTTCCAGTGGCCGCGGAGTTTCAATCATGCGTTTGATCCACCACTTTTGAAGCTCGGCGATTTGCTTGCGGTCTAGCCCTTGTCTGCGTTGGCGCTCGCGTTGCAGCGCGGCCAAGGCTTCCTCATCATTGGATTGACGGGCTTTGAGCGCTGTTTCACGTTCTTGCGTCGTTGGCGGATGCATAATGTCGTGGTCAAAAAGATCGCCTTTGACAGGTTCAAAAGCGAGAGATTCGTACTTCACCAAGTGATCAACGGCTTTGTTCAAACCCATGTCGGCAAGCGCGCGCGCCTGCGCTGGAGTGCCACCAAAGCCTGCGCGATTCAGGAGATGAACCGCGGCGTCATAGTCGAAGGCTTTTTCAGGCAGAGGTTTAAGAGCACCTTCAAACATTCAAAGTCCTTTATGAAATGCAACGAACATTTTTTATAATCCAACTCAACGCCAATGTTTCACATGCGCATCTTCAATGCACGTGAACATTCGCATTCAAGCTTGGGAACGCCCATCCTCAATTGCAATTTCAGGTTCTTTGATTAAATTGTCGCTTTGCCATAGCGCCGCAATCACAATCACGCCCAAAGACACCATTAAATACGAAGTTCTCGCCCCCACCATGCCGCGCTCGGCGGCCGCCGCCGCGACAAAGATGGCGGGCCATGCCACTGCGGCGGGGACCCGTCTCAATTTCAACAGCAGCCAGGCCGGGAAAATGATTCCGTAAAAACCAAGACAACGCATGTAGGTCGCTTCGCCTGCGGAAGTCACCGATGAAACGGACGCAAGCAGTTCGCTTGCCGGCATCATCACCGGAACATCCACGGTGATCGCGGTGAGCAAATCAAGCAGGAATCGTCCAAGCGCCATGCCCACAATGGGCAGCGCTAAAACGCTTGCAAATCCTGCCCAACTAGGGCGGCCTATGAATTTTGGAAACCAAGCTGGTGCTGTTGTCCAACTGCGAAGAGCAGCGGGGCTTGTCACGGAAACCATGGCGCACATGGTGAACGTGGTTTGCAAAATAAGTTGCGCCGCAATGGGCCACGCTACAAACATGATTCCTGTGGCCGCGTTGAATGAGCTGGCCGCAAACAGAAGTTGCGCCGCGAACGCCACGCCAAACACCGCGAAGGAATGGCGGCTTGGACTTTGTTGCAGCGCGCGGTGGAATGTTGGATCAAGCACGGGGCACAGTAAAAATCCAAACGCCATGAATGGCGCGGCCCACGCCAACGACATTGGAGTCATGGTTCCAACCACTGGCGGATTGTTCAGAGCGCCAAGTCCGTTTGTGGAAAACAACACGAAACTTGCAACGGTGCACACAGTTCCAGCAATCATCCAGAAGCGTCCGCTGCCTGGGAACATTAAAAATAAAAGTGGCAAGAGTCGGCACAGGTCCGCCCAATTCACCGATGTGCCCAGCAATCCTTGCATGCCCAGTCGGCGATCGGCCCATGATCCAAACCATGATTGAAACGCGATGGTGACCCAGGCGAACCAGCGAATGCTTGGCGCATATCGCGCCACGAATCGGCGGCTGGTTTCTGGCGTGAAGACATATCCAAAAGCAACGCAGCCCAAAATGTTGGGCACGGCGAACGCGACAAATCCTGGCCAACCCCACCAACGCAGCAGAAGAATGGGCAAAAACATGCCAATGCACCACGTCCAACTGCTCGCTAAATACAAACCCCAACCGACTATTTCAACGGATCGTCGCATTCACACATCATGACCGCAACACGCGAACATGTCGAGGTCACTCGTCGGTTGAATTGGTGGTGGCGTTCTCAAGCGCAACCATTTTTTGCGATTTGCGCAATGCGCGCGCCTTGGCCATGGACTTGGGCGTGCAGTGGAACACAATCTGGCAACGACCAACGCGCTTGTCGCCGCGCTGCTTGCCCATTTGCTGATGAATGTTGATGGCCAGATTGATGTTGAATTCGCCACCAACTTTCACCAACTCATCAATGTCTTGTTCAGCGGTGATGTCGTACAGCGCGGGTCCAACGCAGGGACGCAGAAAACGATATTCCATTTTCTTGCAGACCACGAAATAATCGCTGCCCACTTTTCCAAACAGAAATAAACCGGCGGCGACTTCGCTGTTGCCTAGCAACGCGGCGCCAGCCATGGCGTTGTACCAATTTCGATTGGCGCGGCTAAATGGAAGCAGCGCGGTGAAGCGGTTGGAGTCCACGCGGCGCATGGTGATGCCCGATCGAAACGCGAACGGCAACCAAATCAGGCTGCACACTTTTTGCCAAAACCAATTGCGCGTGCTTAAGCGGCTAATGAAAGCCTCTGCGCGCTCAGCCAAAGTGCGTTTGACAACAACTGGCGTATTGGATTGCACATGAACCAAGTTGGGTTGCGCGGGGGCACTGCTCACAAAATCATCTTAGTCGCAGATCATGAAGGCTTCTAGGGGGAATCGCGCAGTTTTTGCATGTCAAATGCATTGCAAACATAATTGCAACGTGGCGGGTTAGGCTTGCAACGCAATGGCAAAACGAAATCTTGCAGTCTGCTCATGGAGTCTTCGTCCGCGTGATCCGGTTGAATTGCTTGAGCGATTGCGCGCCACGGGTTTGAACCGTGTGCAGTTGGCGCTTGCACCAATGGTTGCGCAACCAGAAGTGTGGCGCGGGGCGATCGATGCGCTGCGCACAAATGGAATTGTGATTGAGAGCGGAATGTTGGCCATGGCGAGCGAGGATTATTCAACCATCGAGCGCATTCGTGAGACTGGTGGCGTGCGACCTGACGCGCATTGGTCCGCCAATCGCGCGCGCGCCGCGCAGGTGGCTGACATTGCCAACGAGTTCGGTGTTTCGCTGGTGACATTTCACGCCGGGTTTCTGCCGGCGCATTCGGACACAGACGCGCGCGCGACCATGATCACTCGTTTGCGTGAGGTGATTGATCTTTTTGCGCATGTTGGGGTGCATGTGGCTTTTGAAACTGGCCAGGAAAGCGCCGCAACCTTGCAGGGCGTGCTTGAAGATTTAAATCGTCCTGAAGTGGGCGTGAATTTTGATCCAGCCAACATGCTTTTGTATGGGTTGGATGAACCCATTTCGGCGTTTCAAAAACTTCTGCCGTGGGTGCGCCAAGTGCACGCCAAAGACGCCATCGCTAGCGGAAATTCGAGTGTTTGGGGCAAGGAAACCGCTGTTGGAGCGGGGCAAGTTCCGTGGAAGGAATTCATGGAGTTGGTTCGTACATTGCCCAGTCATGTGGCCGTGGTCATTGAGCGCGAGGGCGGCGAGCGGCGCGTTGAGGAAATCATCTCGGCAAAAAACTTTCTTCAACCTATGCTCTAGGGAAGAGGTCAACCGATGCCAACCTATGTCTATGAAGTGATCATGCCCAATGGAGAAGCCGGCGAGCGCTTTGAGGTTTTTCAACCGCTGAGCGATCCCGCGCTTGAGAAGCATCCAGAAACTGGCGCTCCAGTGCGCCGCGCCATTGTGTTGCCGCAAGTGCAAACAACTTCCGACAAGGGTCGCTATTCAAAATCAAATTTGGAGCGTCTTGGTTTTTCCCGCTTTGAAAAGCGTGGCGATGGTCACTACGAGAAAACCGCGGGCCAAGGTCCCGACGCAATTTCGGCGGGTGATTAGGACGCGTCCATTATGAAGTCAACTGCGCCACCCGCGATCCGTGTGAAAGAATTAACCACGCTGTTGGATCGCGCCAACGAGGCCTATTACACGCACGCCGCGCCATTCATGAGCGATCAAGAATTCGACGTTTTGCTGGCGGAACTTGTTGAGTTGGAGAAAAAAAATCCAGAGCTCGCCGATGCGCATGGTCCCGCCGCGCGTGTGGGCGGCGCGCCAAGCAAGGGCTTTGTCAGCGTGGCGCATCGCGTTGTCATGCAGTCCATTGACAACACGTACGACATTGCGTCATTTCGAGAGTGGTATGCAAAATGCGAAGCCGCGTTGGGCGCACAACCTGTTGTTGTGGCGGATCCAAAGATTGACGGAGTCGCAATTTCATTGCGCTATGAAGCGGGCGTGTTGACGCAGGCGCTGACTCGTGGTGATGGAGTGACTGGCGACGATGTGACGGCCAACATTAAAATGATTCGCAGCGTTCCGCTACGCCTCAAAGGTGTGGCGCCAAAAGTGTTGGAGGTGCGCGGTGAAATTGACATGCCGTTCGCCAGTTTTGCGCGCGTGAATGCGCAGCGTGAGAAAGAGGGCGAGCAATTGTTTGTGAACGCCCGCAATGCGGCCGCGGGCACTCTGAAAAGTTTGGATCCCGCCGTGGTGCGCGCGCGTGGTTTGCGTTTCACCATGCACGGGCTTGGTGAATGTGATGCCATGGATGTTGGCACATACTGGAAAATGCTTGAAAAATGCAGGGGTTTTGGCATTCCCACCAGTGCCCGCAGCGTGCGCTGCCACGACTGCGAAATGGCGTGCGCGGCGATTGAAACATTCGCCACCGAGCGTGAAAAATTGGATTACGGCGTGGATGGAATGGTGGTGAAGATTGATTCGCTGCCCATGCGCGAGAAGCTTGGCTCCACCAGCAAGTCGCCGCGCTGGGCGATTGCATTTAAATATCCAGCGGAGCGTAAGAGCACAACATTGGTGAACATTGAATGGCAAGTTGGCAAGGGCGGCACGCTCACTCCGCGCGCCACCATGGAGCCGGTGTTTGTTGGTGGAAGCACGGTACGCCACGCCACGCTGCACAATATTGAGGAGATTTGGCGCAAGGACATTCGCGTGGGTGACCGCGTGTTGGTGGAGAAGGCGGGCGAAATTATTCCGCAAGTGGTGCAGGTTGATCTTTCTGCGCGCAAGAAAAAAAGTGTGCCGGTGGTGGCGCCTGTTGTGTGTCCAAGTTGTGGCAGTGAATTGGAAAAAGAAGGACCTAAAATATTTTGCCGCAACCCGGCGTGCAAGGCGCAATTTTGCGAGCGTGTGAAGTGGTTTGTTGGACGCGATCAAATGAACATAGAAGGCCTTGGCGACAAGGTGGTTGATCAATTGGTGGACGCGGGGCTTGTGAAAAAATTCGCCGACTTGTTCACGCTGGACGCCAACACCATGGCGCAGATGACCAGCGAGGCCACCACAAGCGCGGGCACGCAGCAGCGCAAAATTGGCTTAAAAACTGCGCAATCTATTATTGATTCAGCCAACAGCGCCAAGGAAAAAGGATTGGCGCGCGTCTTGGCGGCGCTTGGTTTGCGGCATATTGGCGCAACGGCAAGCAAGACATTGGCGAAAATGTTTCCAGATGCGGACGCGTTGTTGGCTGCAACGCAAGAGCAGTTTGAAGCGCTGGATGACTTTGGCGAAACTACGGCGGCAAGTTTGGCGGGGGACTTGCATCGCCCAGACATTCGCAAGATGTTCAAGGACTTGGCGTCCGTTGGCGTGAATTTGCGAAGTCCGTTGTATGGCGCGGCAAAGACGGCTGGCGTTGGTGCTGACAACGTGTTCGCTGGAAAAACAATTGTGCTCACGGGAACGCTAGAAAATTTTGAGCGTTCGGATTTGGCGGAGCGGTTGGAATCACTCGGCGCGAAAGTGAGCGGATCTGTTTCCAAGAAAACGGATTTTGTCATTGCCGGAAGCGACGCCGGCAGCAAACTAGAGAAGGCGCGCGCTTTGGGCGTGGCCATTTGGAATGAAGTACAGCTTGTGGCCGCTTTGAAAAGTGTTGAAACTGCCTAAGTCGATCGCTGTGCGAGCGGGTTAACAATTTTCGCAAAGAAATACATTGATGATGAAGAGCGCAGAGACAAACATATGCTGCGCGGTTTGGTGCCACACTGGCGGACAAAAAAACTCCCGCGGATGAAATCCGCAGGAGCGTTTGTGCAACTATGTTATGTCGATTGAACTTGGAAGCGTTCTTTCACCTAGTACTAAAATAAGCTGATTTGCCCGCTTATTTCTTTGTTGCTGGTGGACCAGGCAACGGCTTAATGGAAATAATTTCCACGGTTTCCACAGGAACATCTCCCGGCTTTGTCTTCACGGCGCGAATGACATCCACCACATCCATGCCGTCAATCACTTTGCCAAACACCGCGTAGCCAGGATTGCGGCCACTGGCGTTGAGAAACTGATTGTCGACAGTGTTGATAAAGAATTGGCTTGTGGCGGAATTCGGATCGTTGGTGCGCGCCATGGCAAGAGTGCCACGGTTGTTGGGCAATCCATTTTTGCCCTCGTTCACAATCGGCGCGTTGGTTGACTTTTGATTCATGTCTTTGGTGAATCCACCGCCTTGAATCATGAAGTCACGGATCACGCGATGAAAGATTGTGCCGTCGTAGTAATTCGCATTCACATACGCCATGAAATTCTCAACGCTCTTTGGCGCCATCTTGTGATCAAGTTCCATGACCACATCACCCTTATTGGTCTTCATCACTACATACATCATGTCCGACATTGGCATGGACGCGGTTGGCGCGGGTGCCGCTGCTGGCGCAGGTGCAGCAACTGGTTTCGCTGGCGCTACTGGCGCTGCCGGAGCAATTGGCTTTGCTGCCGCTACTGGCGCTGCTGCGGCGACAGGCGCCACAGGTGCAACTGGTTTCGCTGCCGCGACAGGTGCTGGCGCAACGGCTGGAGTTGAAGCAGCAGCGGTGGCAGGTGCGGCTTCAGGCGCAGCGGCTGCATCCGGTGTTGCATTGCATGCGCTTAGGAAAGTTGCGGCGGAAAATAGACCAAATACAAGGACGGATTGAAGTGTTTTGTGCATGGAGTTTCTCATAGGGGCAATATGGTAACCATTTCTTGGCTTATGAAATGTCGTGTGGCTTGCCTTGCAAAGCCCTCGTAGAATCGATTCTTCACACATGAATCCATTTCGAGCGATCTCCGATTTATTTTCCAATGTCAAGTTTGGAATCACGCTGCTCGCGCTCTTATTCATCTATATGACGGTGGGCAGCGCAGGAATTGTCTACCCAGTTCATCCCAACATATTCCACCCCGACGCGTGGCGACACGCCATGTTGCGACAGTGGCGTCTATTTGAGTTGACGGAGTTCGAATGGTTTCATTGGTGGCCCTTTCTAACATTGATGGTGTTAATCGCAGCCAATATTACTTGGACCACGCTGCGGCGAATTCCATTTCGACCCGTGAATTTTGGAGTGTGGATGATTCACTCCGGCATTCTCACGGTGATCGCAGGAAGCCTTTGGTATTTTTCCACCAAAGTAGAGGGCGACGCGCCTGTATCGCGACGTGAAGTTCTTTTGGAAGTCACTTCAAGCGATGGCGCCAGCAAGGGTGTTGGAAAAATTCTGGCGTCGCCTGGCAATCAAACACAAATTCAAGTTGGTGCGGAGTCGTGGAATGTGCAAGTGGCGTCGATTGATCCCAACTGGAAAATGCAAACGGCGGATGCGTTGGGTGAGAGCGCCTACAGCATCATGTTGATTGTGGACGGTCCACGGCAGAAATTTATTCGCCAAGTGATCGCCGGTCGGCCCGATCTTGCGGAGGATTTGCTGTTCACTGGAAATGAGCAAAAGCCCGTGGAAAGAGCTGTAAAAGCGAAAGGCGCCGCCATTGTGGAGCCGCTCTTTGTGGCGCGCGTGGAGTACGCAAGCCAACATTGGTTCTATCTGAAAAATGATTTGGAAAAATCATGGGCGTTGTATGTGCGCAAGCCTGGCGACACCTCGTGGTGCGAGCGGCCCATCAACGGCCTTCCATTTTATAACGATTACATCTCAGATCGCTCGCAGATTTTTTCCGCCGCCGTCGATGAGCCCATTGATCCAATCGATGTCTCCATTCCCGCCGTCGCGGCCAACGATCCATTTCCAAACGTCACATTTTCAGCGACTGGTTACCTGCGCTACGCCGTGGAACAAAGTCGCATAGCGCGCGGGCTCGCCGACAGTCCTCTGAATCCATCCATGCGCGTTCGTGTTGAGTCCGCCACTGGAACCATTCGTGACTTCACGCTTGCGGCATTCGATCCGCGCGCGCGCACATCAGAAGGTGACTTGATTCGATTTCGATTTGTGGATTCCGCCGCCATGCTTGCGGAGCGATCGCATGAAGCGCGCTTGCAATTCATGCTTGATGGTGTGGGCGACATTCTTGTGGACTTGTCCGCCAAACCTGGCGCGGATGGTTTCATTCCCATTGGTCCCGCGGAGCGCGGTTATGGTTTTAAAGTGGCCGGCGCGCAAGACGACATGGTTCTTTCAGGCGGTGAAGTGAGTGTGGCGATTGTTGACATGAAGACGCCGCACGGTGAATTTCGCCGCTGGATCTTCAATGATCCCGCGCTCAACCGCGACATGAATGCCAGCGACAGTCCCGATCCGCGCTCCGCGCCCATGAGCATGGCGCCCGAACTTGGCGCGCGATATTTGCCTGGAATTGGGCGCATTCCCATCACTTTGATCGCGGGTCCAGATCCCGCGCAGTTGACCGCGGTGCTGGCCATGACAAGTGAAACACAAATTCGTCCGCTTGCCATTGGTCAACCGCTTGTGTTAAGCGAGGGCACCACCTTGCGTGTGCTGGAATATTTTCCCCGCGCCATTGCGGAAGTTCGACCAGTGAGTGTTCCCATGAATCAGCGCGTGAAAGATGTTGGCGAGCGCTCATCCATGGCGCGCATTGGAACCAACGACGGTGAAACCAAATGGCTGCGCTTCCACGACTACGCGTTTGATCGCGCAGAAGATGTTCTTCGCGGCCGCTTGTTTCAACCCACGCGCATTCGTCTTGCAGATGGATCCGAAGCCGAGATTTTATTTTCTCGCCGGCGCATGCCTTTGCCAACTCCAGTGGCGCTTGAAACATTCACGCTCACTTCACATGTGGGCGGCTTCACTGGCGAGACATCCACCATTCGCGACTACACAAGTCAACTTCGTTTTGGGCAGCCCGATGGAAAGTGGGGCGCGCCGCAAGCGGTCAGCGTGAATCAACCCATTGAACATGATGGCCTTTGGTTTTTTCAGGCGCAGTGGGATCCGCCGGACGCGGGCCAAGATGGCTTGCCCGCGAGCGCGGGTTTAAATTTCACGGTGCTTGGTGTGGGAACGCGCGAGGGAGTGTGGCTGCAACTTGCGGGCGCAATTCTGGCCGCCATTGGAATGTGCTACGCGTTTTATGTGAAGCCCGTGATCAAGCGCCGCGCGATTGAAAAGAGCAAGAATGCGGCGCAAATTAGGCTGCATTCACCGTCCGCATTGACAGCGCTGCTGATCATGAGCGTGGTGTTATGCATGGGCAACCGCAATGCAAGTGCGCAGGAAATTTCGGCTAGCAGCAATACCCAGTCGATTGCGAGCCGCGATGTTGCGTTGCTGAGTCAAGGCGGCGCGGCGCCAGTTGCCAGTGGTGACAGTGTGCGGGCCACAGCGCAGGACAACAGTTTTGCCAGCAGCGCCATCACCAGCGATGCATTTGTCAACGAAGTGAATCTTGCTCCGCTTGAAGGCCTTGCCATTATGAGCGAGGGCCGCATTAAAAGTCTTGGCAGTTTTTCATTCGGCTACATGCAGGATATTTCTGGCGGCAAAAAAATTGGCGCGCAGCCGCCATTGTTCACATTGCTTGACTTGGCCATTCGGCCAGAGGCCTATCAAGACGCCGACGTGATCCGCGTGAAGAACGCCGAGGTTCGCGCGCGTCTTGCCCAAGCGCTGTTGCAAAGTGATCCATCGCTTCAAGAGCGCATGCGCGGATTTCAATCGCATGGAATGATTTCGCGCGACTTGCTGTGGTCTGATCAGAACGGCGCTTGGCAGAGCAACATCGCGCCATTGATGCGCCAACTCTCTGGCGATTTAATTCGCACCGCAAAGCAAGCCGATCAAATGCGCGGCGCCATTGCGCTGATGCAGCCTGATCAAATTCGCGCGCGTCTGCGAGCTGTTCCTCCAACACCACTTGCCAGCGTGCCACAAACTAGCGCATCAGGCGATTCAAATTCATCACAAAACACAGGAATTCAAGCGAGTTCAGCACCTTCAGGCCAGTGGCAAACATTGGACGCCGCCACCGGCGCAACCGCCGCGCCGTGGGACCAATTGCAACTCGCGTGGCGCTCCGGCGACGCGAAGGGAGTGAATGCGGCCGCGAAAAACTTGGCGTCCGCGGCGGCCAACATTGACGCGGCGGCCTATCCGTCGCCCGATCGATTATGGTGGGAGAGTTGGTATTTCCGTACGGGACAAATGACATGGACATGGTTTGTGTTTTTTGGCAGCGTGGCTTTACTCCTTTTGGGAGTGTCTTGGAAATGGCCGTGGGCACGCCGCGCAGGAATGGTGGTGTTCGCTGCGGCCTTCATTCTGCAAACGGCGGCGCTGTTGTTGCGCTGGTACATCAGCGATCGCTGGCCCAACTCCAACATGTTTGAAGCCGTCACTACAAGCGCGTGGTTTGGTTCGTGCTTGGCCATTGTGGTTGAAATTGTTTTGCGCCGAACCGCCGTCAGCGGATTGTTCGCGTTGGGCGCCGCGGTGACCAGCATGACGGCGCTGATGGCGTGCGCGTTGTTGCCAGCGCAGTTGAATCCCGCAATCTCAAACATGATGCCGGTGCTGCACGATATTTGGTTGTACATACACACTAACGTCGTCATCTTTAGTTACGCGCTTATCTTTATGGCCGCGGTCAGCGCGGCGTTGTATTTAGTGTGGCGATGGCGCGGCGGCGCGGCCACTTATGCGCGCATTGGTGGCGCTGGCGAAATGATGTCGCTGGTGAATTCCACCGTTCCCGCCGCTGAAATACGCGCAAATCGTGTTGGTGAAATTTTGGACGGCGTCACCATGACGCTCATGGAACTTTCGTTCGTCTTGTTGTGGTCGGGCATTGCCATGGGCGCCATTTGGGCCGATCACAGTTGGGGACGCCCGTGGGGTTGGGATCCTAAAGAAGTTTTTGCGCTCAACACTTTCGTTGTGTTCGCGCTGCTTATTCACACGCGTTGGCGCAGCAAAGACAAGGGCATGTGGACCGCGGTGTTGGCCATCATTGGCGCGGCCGTGATGTTGTTCAATTGGATCGTGATCAACTTTGTCATCACTGGCTTGCACAGTTACGCGTAAGCCGCGCATGCATCTTAATGAGAGGCGGGATTCGCCGCGGACTTCTTCGCTGGTGTTGCATCTGGCACAGGTGCCGCGCTTGGCTTGGTCTGCTGCGGATAAATTAACACTCGGTCGTGCGCCAATAAAACTAAATCGTCCTTGCCGTCGCCAGTGAGATCCGCCACGATGCCCATGTTGGGTTCAAACTCCTTGGGCTCGCCGCCCGCGAACATCTTTGTTTCAAATACTTCAAAGGCTGTTCCGTAGCGCAACTTTCCTGATTGACTGAATGTCAAAATCTCCGCCATTTGGTCGGCGGCGTCGAGCGCGGTGACATCCAGAAATCCGTCGCCGTTCAAATCACCAATCACAAATTCATGCTCAACGCGCCGCGGCTCGTCGCTTTTCCATGTGGCCACTTCTTCCAAACGCCAACGCTCGCCTTTGAGGCGCACCACGGCGAAACTGGAATCGCCAATGACAAGAATGACATCGTTGTCATCGCCGCCAAGACGGCCGGCGAAAATTTGGTTGAACTTGAAGCCGGGCACTTCAATAGCCTCGCTTTGTTTCCATTGATTTTTCCCGTCTTTATCAGTGTTTTTTGAGAACACAATCAAGCGCCCATTTTCCTTGTCGCCCGCGACAATCTTGTCGCCCATGATGGCGATGCAGGTGAGTTTGGCGTCGGAAGCCTCGGCGTTGATTTGCATCACCACTTGCCAACCCGGACTAGTGCCCGCCGTCGGCGCCGCGTTGTATGTCAGCGCGCGCACATAATTACGATCGGCCACAAGCAACTCGCTCTTGCCATCGCCAAGAAGATCAAACGAAGAAGTATTGCGGCCGTTGGCGGCTTGCACCAAACCAAATTGCCCCATGTCCTTGCTCTCCATCACCTTCAACTCCGGTTTGCCATCTTTGTCCACGCCGTCTCGCACCATGATCATGGGCTTGTCGGGAGTGAACACAAGCAAGTCAGTGTGGCCATCGTGGTCGGCGTCCAAACTTAAAATAGTTTCGGGGCCACGAGTGAGCGTTCCCAAACTCACGGTGCGGTGATTTTTTGTATCCATGGTTTGATCGGCGGTGGCGGGAATTAAAATCATCTGGTAGTTGCGGCCATCTTTGGTCACCACCGCAAGCGTGCTGACTCCGTTGAAGTCCAGCAAATTCATGGTGACAGGGGAGCTACCCGCTGGAAGTGGAATGGCGTTTGGAAACGCGATGCCATCTGTGCCCGCGTTGGAGCGGCCAACAACGCCTTCTTTTTCGGAGAGCAAATACACCTGCGCGCGCTGATCGCCTTTGGCGCTTTGCGCGGCGATGGAATCCAAATCCGCGAGCGCGGGAAATTTCTCCGGCGTTTCAAAACCCTTGCCAGGCTTTTGGCGATACAGCATGACCGCGTTTTCGCCCGTGTTTGTCGCCAGCAAATCCAAGCGGCCGTCGCCATCAATGTCGGCCACCGCGAAGTTGCGCTTTTTATTTTGCGGATCATTGAAGGTCACGGTTTGAATGCTGGCCTCGCGGTCGCTGGCGCGCTCAATGGCGGACTTCACCAATTTGCTAAACACAAGTCGCTTGCTTGGTTTCTCAATCATGGCCAGCATGGCTTGCTTGTCGCCGGGCAAATGCAGCGAGTCCACTTCACGCAGTGGCGGCATTTCAAAACGATTTTGCGGGCCAATGACAAGTTTGTCGCCATCTTGGCTGGTCAACCAAATTCGAATCGGACTGGAATCATCCGGCACAATGCCGGCCAAATCCATGGTTCCATTGCCGTCAAAATCATCGGCCATGATGGCCACAATGGTTCCCTCGCCGGCGCTTAATTCCATGGGCGTTCCAAGTTGATCATTGTCCAGCGGCCATACGGAAATTTTTCCACCCGTGTTGGTGATGAGCTCTGGTTTGGAATCACCAGTCACATTGGCCAGCAATAAATTGTCGCGGTTGCCCACCAAGTTTTTCACGGGCGTCTTGCGAATAATTTCAAACACGCCAGGCTTGGTCTGTTTCACAAACGCAATCGTTCCTGGTTGTCCCGCGTAGATCAAATCCATTTTTCCATCGTGGTCAAAATCAGTGGCCAAGACCGCCAACACTTCGTGCGGCACTGAAATAGTTTCGCGGCGAAAGCGCCACAGTTCGGGCAATTCATTGGAGCCCGGCGTGGTCGGCTTCTCATCGCCTGGCTTCGCGTCGGCGCGTTGGTAATAAAGTTCAATGCGGCTCTTGCGATTGTTCACCACCACCAAATCCTTGCGGCCGTCGCCATCCAAATCCACCGCGATCATGGGTCCAGCTTTGGCGTCGATCTTCTGAATCTCAAGTGGATCAAAGCCAAAGTTGGCGGACAGGTCAGCGCTTTGCGGCGCAGCGAAAATGGCGGCGGTCAAGCTGGCGGTGATGGCGGAAATGATGAACATGGTGGGTCTCCAAAGATGTGGCGAAATTTTTTTCAGGCGTGTCCAAAGCACCGACCAACTTGGCGGGCGGGCTATCATAAGCCTGTGAAAAAAAATATGTCTTTATTGTCGCTTCGGGTATTTGGAAGCGTGACCTTGCTCCTGGGCGCGGTTGAATTTGCCAACGCGGATGTCATTCATCTGCAAAGTGGCTCAACCGTTGATGGGCAAATTGTGAAACGCAGCGACAAGCGCGTGTGGGTGGATATTGGCTCGGACGTATTGTCCTTTGACATGGAGGACGTCGCCTCTATTGATGCGACCGCCGCCGCCGCCCCCGTGAAGGTGGAGCGCGATGATCTTTTTCACACCGTGGTGAACGCGCCAACGCAAAGTCCCAAGGAACATGCGCGAACGATTGGTCCAGCCGTTGTGAAAATCAGCACGCCAAGTGGTTTGGGTTCGGGCGTGATCATTGACAAGGATGGACACGCCATCACCAACGCGCATGTTGTGCAGGGCGAACAAAAGTTGAAGGCCACGGTTTGGTTTCCGCAATCCGATGGCACGCTGAAGCGAGTTGAGATTGACAAAGTGGAGTTGATCGCGGTAAACAATCATTTGGATTTGGCGTTGGTGAAAATTCCTCCAACGAAAGAGGGTGATTTCTCTTTTGCGCCTGTGCAAAAAGAGGAGCAGCTTGATATTGGCCAATCGGTATTCGCCATTGGAAATCCGCTGGGTCTTGAGCGCACGCTGACCCAAGGCGTCATCAGCACCACGCAGCGAAGTTTCGACGGCCTTACCTATATACAGACGGATTGCCCGATTAATCCCGGCAATTCTGGTGGTCCGTTGTTCAACACGCGCGGTGAAGTGATCGGCATCACCAACATGGGAATCCGTGGCGGTGAGGCTCTTGGCTTCGCCATTCCCGCGCGCTATGTGAAGGACTTTGTGCGCAATCGCGAGGCCTTCACGTACGACCGCAGCAATCCAAACTCAGGTCACAATTATCACGATGGTCCAACGCGTTCCAAGTTTGAGACCCCAAGCGAATTGCTTGATGGATCAAATGCGGCCGCAACGCCAGCGAAATAATGTGTCACTGCTGATGAACGCAATCTCAAACCATGCCACTCGCCAATGCGGCGCGTAAAAACTTTCAAGGGTTGACCATGACACAGTTGCATAAAACTATTTTCGCCGCGGTTGCCATGTTGTTCTGCGTCACCGTTCACGCGCAAGCCCCCGACGCCGCCAAAGATGCAGTGAAATTTGAGCAGTTGGTTCCACCCGACGCGTGGTTGGTGATGGGCATAGACAATGTCAGCGCAAGCCGCGAGCGATGGAGCGCCACGCCGGTGGGCAAGTGGTTTCAAAG
>SESA01000077.1_pt1 | contig 64195 bp, 60 predicted proteins | sample 3171451 | NCBI WGS metagenome assembly SESA01 (sample SAMN06051862, study PRJNA518727) | freshwater metagenome | biome: subpolar coniferous forest; feature: holomictic lake; material: water; isolation source: holomictic Lake 227, 8 m depth | place: Canada: near Kenora, Ontario | collected...
AGCGCATCTTGCCATGTTTCCTGAAGAGCTTCCGCATCGGCTCATTAAAATGTTTGCATTCAGGGGCGATACCGTGCTTGACCCCTTCATGGGAAGCGGCACAACTTCACTTGCCGCAAAGAATCTCGGACGAAACTCGATAGGCTACGAAATCAATCCAGAGTTTATCGACATTGCACGGCAGAAGCTCAACACCAAACAGCCAGATTTCATGGGAACGGAATATGAGTTTCTTTCCGATACGGTCACTGGCGATTTTGATGCGGCCATTGAGCAGTTGCCTTACCAGTTCAGGGATCCCCACAAGCTCGACAAAAAAACAGACCCCCGAAAACTCACCTTTGGTTCACGTATCGAGAAGGAGAGTGCAGCACAGCGCGAAGAGTTCTTCACCGTCAAGGAGATACTCAGTCCTGAAAAAGTCAGGCTTTCCAATGGAGTGACCATAAAGCTCATCGGTATCAAAGGCGAGCCATTCACACACGAGAAAGCGGTTGGTTATCTGACTGAAAAAATCAAGGGAAAGCGTATATTCCTGAAGTATGACAAGCTGAAACATGATGAAGAAAACACCCTGCTTTGTTACCTTTATCTTGAGAACAAGACCTTTGTCAATGCGCACCTGATAAAAAGCGGGCTGGTTGGTATTGACAGCAGCTATGAGTACAAGCAGAAGGTGAAGTTTCTAAACCTGGCCGAACAAGTCAATGGCTAAAGAGTGGATTGCGGAACAGCGTGATGAACCGCTTTCAGCTCAATTTCAAGAGAAACGTCGGCCCAACCTCTGAGTCAATCAGAAAGTGCGCTCCAAAAACCGTTGAAGAGTGGCGCGACTATTATTTCTCCAATGTCAAGCCTGAAGAGCACATCACGGAGTTGGGGAAGAAGCTCTATGTCAAAATAACAGAGGTCATCGAGGCTGAGGTAGCTTCAGTAACAGAAGAGGATTGCATTGAATACATGATCCAGCTTGTTATTGACCGGACTTTTGACGGTTATATGACGGAAATCAAAACGGTGTATGGCCAGTTGGAGCGTCTCCTTGGCGTTACAATTGAGCCAGCACCAGATGAGTGGGATCGGTTGTTCAATGTTGACTTTTTTATCAGAGTCGGTGAAAAATTTGTCGGGCTTCAGATCAAACCGATCTCCTTCGGAGGCGGTACCGTTCAGCTTCCCGAAATTTTCAAGGAAAAATCCATACAGGAAAAAACGCACCAGCAATTTGCCGAAAAATTTGGTGGCAAGGTGTTTTACATCTATTCGTACAAGAGCGGGGAGAAAAAGGAAATTTACAACAAGGATGTTGTTGATGAGATCAAGAGTGAAATGGTGAGGCTTGGTCAGATTTGGAAGGTCAAAAAGTGATTGTTTATAGAAGAAAACACCGAAAAGAGGCATACCGATGATTACCACCAGAAAAGCCATGCGCCTTAACCCCCAAATCATAGAAAAGGGGGGAAAGAAAGAGTTTGTTGTTTTGCCCTATGAAGAATATTTGGCAATAGAAGAGCTGATGGAAGATTACATGGATCTGATTGATCTACGGGAAGCAAAAGCCGAAGGGCAGGGCCAACCATCAGTATCACTTGATGAGGTAATCAAGGAGCTGAAAAAAGGGTAGCGGCAGCTCGGAAGAAAAAGACGAATAATCTGCCGAGCTGGAACTCGGCGCTCCCAGGTTTTCCCCTCCTATCCGGTAGTCCTCAATCCTCCTGATATGGCGTTGACGGAGAGGAATAATTCGTGCAGGAGCTTGTCGGCTTCTGGCTGGTTTCCGGTTTGTTGCAGTTCTCTCCACTTTTTGAGCAGTTTGATTTGCTGATGGTGCAGCATGTCAAGTCCTTCACGGCGGGGGGCGATGAATTTGTTGACGTTCATGCGCTGGGTTTCAAGTGGTACGGCGAAGAGGAGTTCGATGTATTTTTTTGTCCGGTTGTATTCGCGCTCGATCATGCTGAGTATGCGTTCACGGATTGTGTCGTCGTTTACAAGGGCGGCGTATTGACACATGATTTCCGGGTCGGCGGAGGCCATGCTGGTGTCGGCGTTGCTGATGATGTAGCGGAGCGGCGGCCAGACGTGGCTGCGGGTACGGATCTCTTCGAAGGTCTCTGGGTTGTTGGTGTGGAGGTGTTCGAGCGCTGAGCCTACACCGTACCAGCCGGAAAGGGAGAAGCGGGCCTGGTTCCAACTGAATACCCAGGGGATTGCCCGCAGGTCGTCAAGACTGGTTTTGCCGCTTCTTCTCGATGGTCTTGATCCTATTCTGTTGGATTCAATTATATCAATAGGGGTGGCTTCACGGAAAAAGGTGAGGAATCCTTCGGCTTCGATCAGTTCGCGGTATGCCTGGTTGCTTTTTGCGGAGAGCATGTCCATGACTGGTTCGAGTGGGTGTGCTCTTTTTTCCTGGTTTTTTTGTTTGATGAGCACGCCTGCGGCTCCGGCCATGAAGAGTTCGAGGTTGTAAACTGCACTGATGCGGTTGGCATATTTTTGTGCGATGGTTTCGCCTTGCTCGGTAAAGCACATGCCTGCCTTGAAGGAGCCGTAGGGTTGTGCCTTGATGAACCGGTGCGTGGGTCCGGCTCCACGGCTGATGCTTCCGCCTCGGCCATGAAAAAAGAGTACCTCTGTTTGGCAGCTCAGTCCTGCTTCAAGCAGCGCTTCCTGTGCGCGGTAGAGCGTCCAGGTGCTTGTGAATATGCCTCCGTCCTTGTTGCTGTCGCTGTATCCTATCATCACTTCCTGGCTTTTTCCTGGCTTTCCTGCATTTGTTCTGCGGTATTCGAGGCTGCGCTTGGTAACGGGGTGACGGAGAAACTCCTGAAGGATTGCCGGACTTCTTTTCAGGTCTTCAATGGTTTCGAAGAGCGGTACGACCGGGAGTATGCAGGCGTCGCCCTCTTCGGTTGGGGTCATCAGGCCGACTTCACGGGCAAAGAGGTAGACGATGAGAAGGTCGGAGACGCTTCTGGTCATGCTGACTATGAGGGAGCCGAGTGCTCCGGTACCGTATTGTTTGCAATGGTTGCGAAGAACCTTGTAGCAGCCAAGTACAGCGTCGGCTTCAGCTCCGGCAGTCATGTCGGGATGGGTGAAGGGACGGGGTGATTGCAGCTCCCGGTCGAGGAACTCTCTTCTTTGCTCTTCGTCCCATTCGAGAAATTCGGCGCCGTTCATCCCGGCTGCGGTCATCAACTGTGAGAGTGCAAGTTCGTGAAAGTGGCTGTTCTGGCGGATGTCGAGGGAGCCGAGGTGGAAGCCGAAGGTCTGTACAATGCGGTAGACCGGGGTTACTTCGGTCTCGGCAATGTTGCGTGCTCCAACGTCGAGCAGCGACTGGCGAAGGAGTGTGAGATCTTCAAGAAGTTCTTTCGAGCCTTTGTAGCGACAGGGTTCAGCGATGATCTGAACGTTTTCAAGGGCATCGGTTTCAAGGGGCAGCGAGGCGACCATGAGGTTGATAAACTGGCGCCAGGGTTCATGTCGGTTTCTCTGGAGGGCTGCAATGCCTTCGTTGCCAAGCTTTTTGCTGAGAGCGTCGATGCGCAGGGCAAGCGGAGGGGGCGGAGCCTGGAGCCTTTCGGAGAGACTCAGTTTTGAGGCGAGCTCCCTGAGATTGCGCAGAACAAGCTTGAGGGCGTTACGACGCATCTCCGTGAGGGTATCTTCAGTGACTTTTGCGGTGACAAGCGGATGACCGTCACGGTCGCCTCCGACCCAACTGCCGAATTTGAGGCGGGGAAAGCTGCGGGGGTCGGAAAGTTTCGAGCTGTCGAATCCTGTCTCCTGCCATGCCTGCAGGAGTCGCTTGTCGAGCATGGGGAGCACTTCAGGAAAAATATTGTAGAGGTAGTGAATCACATTTCGCCGTTCAGCCGAAACTTCTGGCTTTTCAAAGAGGATCTCTCCGGTTCTCCAGAGCCGTTCCATGACCACCTTGATTTCTGCGCGTATGTCCATCTGCTCAAGGGGGGTCCACATCTGGTTTTCCCGCTTGACCAGCAGCAGGTAGAGCTGGCGGTGCTGCTCAAGCACACTTTTTCGTTTTGCTTCGGTTGGATGTGCAGTCAGCACGGCGTCGATGATGACTTCCGGCAGCATTTCAGAGATGGCTGACTGCGGGATGCCGCGTTCCTTGAATCGCAGAAGGGTTCTGCCCCAGAGTCCGCTGAGATGCGACAGTCCATGCTCGGCTTCGAGCGCACGCCGGTTCTGGGCGGCGGAGTTCTCTTCGGCCATGTTGAGGAGCTGGAAAAAAATGGAAAAGGCCTGAAGTGCGCGCTCGGTATCAGGATAGCATTCAAGCGGCATTCCGGCATTCTGCCAGGGGAGGTGATCGGCAAGTTCATGCTCCCCAAGGTTGCGGAGTACCTCCTCAAAGCATTGGAGAAGAAAGGTGAAATCGTGTTCGGCTTTTTCGAAATCTATGACGCTGCTGGTGGTTGTGATCATGATGATTAAAAGAATTATCTGGTTTTTCCGGCACTCTCTGGAGTATTCGAAAAAAACAAGTGAGTTGCAAATGCAGTTTTTTTGATCTTGCAGCCTTGTTCCGGCAGATGGCTGATTTACAAGGTGCTCTGCAGATACTGGTTTTTTTTAACAAAAGCTTTTTACGGTTTATGTTTGTCGTCTTTACTATTTATGCTTATCTTACCCTATAATTTTTTGGGTTAAGCCACTAACACCTAATTCATTACCTGTCATGGACAACAAATCAAATGGAAAGCTTATTGCGTTAGCGCTGGGCGGGGCTGTCTTAATGGGGTCATTGTTATTCGGGTTGTCATTTTTAACCGGGTACAAGGTGCCGGCTGAAAATATCTCTGTTATTCTTACGCCGTTACGCTCCTTTGCGGGGTGGTTTACGCTGATTTTCTGTGCATCGCTCATTATCATGGGTCTTGGCAAAATGTCCGCCAGGATCAGCAACAAGTGGTTCCTGAGCTTTCCCCTCTCCATCATTCTTATTGTAGCTGTCATGTTTGCCTCGCTCTGGCTGAAGCCAAATGGTTTGGTAGGCAGCACCGATCCTGGCCGTACGACCCTGCTTGATGGAAAATCTATCCGTTCTGTCACTGAACTGACCGCCTTTCTTGCAAAGCCCTCTGATACCAACAATGTTCCCAAGGCACCAGCCGGTTTTGATTTTGAAGGTACCAAAGCTCTGCTCAACCTGAAGTGCAACAAGTGCCACACGCTTGATTCAGTGCAGGATGTTTTCAGAACCAAGTACAAGAAAACAGGCAAGATTGATGTGGTTGTTGGTCGTATGCAGGCTTATCCGACCTCTTCCATCACGGTCGATGAAGCCAAGAATATCATGATGTATATGAACGAGAAGTTCTGATTCCGTCACTTCTCTTCTTTTTGGGTAAATAAAAAAACCTCAGAGTCTCCCTCTGAGGTTTTTTTATTTCTTTTTTTCCAACCTTATGAGGCGCTGTAGCTGACGCTGACCGTTTCGGTTATTCCTCCCCTTGCTTTCCATTCCGTTTTGACGCTGAGCGATCTTGGCTGCAGGAGGCTCACCAGGTCGTCAAGGATCCTGTTGGTGATGTTTTCGTAAAAAATACCTGCGTTGCGGAATTCAAGAAAATAGTATTTAAGCGATTTCAGCTCAATACAGCTTTTATCGGGCTCGTAGCGGATCGTTATGGTGCCGAAATCCGGCAGTCCGGTGATCGGGCATACGGAGGTGAATTCGGGGTTGACGATTTCAATGGTGTAGTCCCTTTTGGGGTAGCCGTTGGCGAAGTGTTCAAGGAGTTCTGGTTTCATCGGGTCTATGGGTGGTTGGTTGAAATGTTTGAACGGGTTTTAAAGATAAAAGGGTGCATTTCGATGCAAAATAGAAATCCGTGGCGATTTTTCGGTAAATTCCTTTCGATTAATTGTTGAAAAAAAAGCTCTAATCAAATGGCTTCTTTTCGCGTTTTCTTGCCTTGTTACAGCAAAAAAATATAACGTCGGATATTATGCATTCATCTCGTGAGGGAGAGGATATGGAGCTGCAGCAGCTTTACAGGGAACTCGGAGTTGAGTATGACCTTGTTGAAACTCCCTATACCTTCGGAAAACATGCCTTCAGTTTTTTGAGTGTTATTGACAGTTATGCCCTGCTTGACAGGATTTCGCCTGAAGAGTTTGTCAAGGATGAGCAGATGCCTTATTGGGCGGAAATCTGGCCATCCGCCATAACGCTTTCAACATTTATCGCTGACGAGCTTTCGCTTGCAGGGAAGCGTGTGATTGAAATAGGGGCAGGGGTAGCTATGGTGTCGGTTGTGGCTGCCTGGAAAGGGGGCAGTGTGCTTGCGACTGACTACTCTCTTGAGGCTCTTCGGTTTGCAAGGTACAATGCCATGAAAAACAGGGTCAATCTTCAATGTGAGAGGCTCGATTGGCGACTTGTGCAGTGCAGTGAGCAGTTTGATCTGCTTTTGGCTGCCGATGTGCTTTATGAAAGGGTGAATCTGCTTCCTATCGTCAATGCAATCGATAAACTGCTCAAGCCGGGTGGTGCGGCATACATTGCCGATCCGCGAAGAAGAATGGCTGAGCAGTTTCTTGAACTTGCGGAGGAAAATAATTTTGCCATAACTCCCTTTGCCCGAAAGTATAGTGGTGGGTCAAAGGATGTGGCTGTGAATATCTACAAAATGACAAGAAAACCGGAAAATCCATGAAGAGTGGGGGAGAGCAACTCTCTGTAAAATGGCGCTATGATGCTGGTCGTGGTGCGCTTGTCTGGCAGCTTATGTTTACACAAACAGGTGATCTTGTTGGCCAGAAGCGTTTTGCGGCAACTCGTCGCTCACTTTTTTTTTCTGTCGACACCAGGACAGGTCATGTTTTCAGCGATGATTATCTGCTGATGGATCAGTTTCATCCTGTTTCCGCTGGTGATGGCTGGTTTACCGGGCTTGAAACAACTCTCCGCAATCTGGTCTATTGCTATGCCTATCAGTCGCAAAGCCCTGAGCATCAGGGGATCTGGGCACTGGATATGAGACATGGCAGGGTGGAGTGGTCACGACAGGATATTGTTTTTTCGGCAAACCTCGATCATGAGTTTCTTGTCTATAAGCGATCGGTATTTGGCGGGTTTCCTGAACGGCATTTTTGGCTTATCGATCCTTTTACTGGAATGGATATTCGTCCGCTTGGCATCGACAGCGTTGTGGTCAATGCCATCAGGGAGGGAGTTGCGGCGGAAGAGGAGCGCCAGCAGGTTATCCTGCCGGAGTTTGTGACGGAAGGAATGGCAGTGGAGCGTCTTGCCCTCCAGAGATCTGGTCTTTCCGATACGGCTCGTGCTGAATGTATTGTGCATGGAGAACTGACCGTTGCCGCTTTGCATGAACCGGGTGACTGGTCGGGTACCTGGCACTCTTTTCTGAAGGTTTGGCGAGATGATCGGTTGATCTATGCCGATGCAATGGAAGAGAATGTTGACAAACCCTGCCTGAACAATTTTCTCATTCAAAGCGACAATTTGTATTACATTAAGAAGAAAGAGGAACTGGTCTGTGTTGCACTCTCATGAAGGATTCCGTCTCATATTCATCCTGTGTCAGCTTTTCTGAAGACTCTCTTCCGCTCAGTGACTTTCTCGGCAATCTCATTAGCCGAAAGCATCTGTCGTTGCATACCGTTACGGCATACCGCAGTGACCTTATCCAGTTTTTTTCCTTTCTCTCACACCATCTTGCTCTTGCGGATTTGAATACGTTTGATCCCGAGCAGCTCACTTTGCTGGATGTAAGGCTTTTTATGGGTGCATTGATTGAGCGGGGGGTTCAGCAGCGTTCAATTGCCCGAAAGCTTGCCTCGGTTAAAAGCTTTTACCGCTACATGCTGGAAACGGGTCATATCAAGAGTTCCGTTTTTTCTTATATCACGACGCCGAAGTTTCCCTGCCGTGTTCCGGGGTTTTTAACAGAACAGCAGACAGCCAGGCTTTTTGACGAGGTTCTTCCTTCAAGGGCGCATGAGTTCCGCAAGCCTGAAAAAAATGCTCTTGCGGAATCCTTTGTCTCTGAACGTGACCGGAGTATTCTCGAGTTGCTCTATAGTTGCGGTCTTCGTATTTCAGAGTTGATTGGCATGACAATCGAGTGCCTCGATCTTGAGGGAGGATATGTGAAGTTAAGCGGCAAAGGCCGGAAGCAGAGAATTGTTCCTGTGGGGCAGCCTGCCGTGGAGGTACTGAAAAAATATTTTGAAGTCCGGCGAAACTTCTTTAGAATACATGTTGAAGGGGAAGCTGGGAATGCCTTGCGTTATGTGTTTGTAACTAAAAAGGGCAAAAAGCTTTATCCCGTGTTTGTCCAGAGATTGACGAGGAAATATCTGGTTTCGGTTACGGAGCAGAAACAGAAAAACCCGCACTTGTTGCGCCACACTTTTGCCACACACCTGCTGAACGGCGGAGCAGATCTCAAGAGTGTCAGTGAAATGCTTGGACACAGCAATTTGTCAACAACCGAAATATATACTCACGTTACTTTTGAGCGCTTGAAGGAGGTTTACCGGAAAGCGCATCCAAACGCATAGTTCTATTGTTGTCTCCGGACAGCTTTTTGCCGGGGATCTTGTTCCTTTGTCATGTTCACCCTATTTCAACGGAGGTTATTATGCCAAAAGTTGTCGTTAATGATGTGCCCAATGTTACGGTTACTCTACGCCATTCCAATAATCACAACGACATAGAAGAGTATGCCCGCAATGCAGTGCTCCCGCTTGCGAGGATTTTCCCTGGTATCATAAGTTGTCATGTCATTCTGGACCATCAGAAAAATGACTTTGAAAAGAACAAACTTGCCGAAATCACGGTGCATGTGCCCCAGAATGTTTTTGTGGCCAAGGAAGCCCGGGGGGCTTATGAACCTGCTATTGATGAGTGTGTCGAGGCTTTGAGCCGGCAACTGCTGAAACACAAGGAAAAAATGCAATAATATTCAAGCTGCCGTACTCTGCAGGACGCTCGTGACGCGCCTTGCAGAGGTTGCGGATGCAGTGGAGTTTCTTAATACCTCGATTGCCCCAAGCCATGAACCTCGATCAAAAAGGATTAAAGAAGCGATCTATAACGGTCGCCTATTTTTTTAATACGATCTGCAAAAAGCACGATATCAAATTACGGCGACTCAATAATGTCGACGAAGAGGTACGGCGGATTTTCGAGCGTGATCTGCACCGTCCGGGACTTGCCCTGGCTGGTTTTACCAATCTTTTTACCTATAAACGGGTACAGATTCTTGGAAATACGGAAACAAGGTTTTTAAATCATCTCGATGCAGATAAAAGGCTTCGTGTTTTTGAAAATCTTGTGCGTTTCAAAATGCCCTGCATTATCCTGACCAGCAACAACAAGCTGCCACAGGATCTGCTTGATCTGGCAACCAAGGCTGGTATTCCGGTCTATATCACCCGCCACTCTTCAACGAAAACCATCTATCTTGTTACCGGATTTCTTGATGACCAGTTTTCGTTTTATCAGCAGTATCATGGCTCCATGGTCGATGTTTATGGTGTCGGCGTGCTGCTTACCGGCAAGAGTGGTCTTGGTAAATCCGAGATAGCGCTCGATCTGGTTGAAAGGGGGCACGGGCTGGTGGCTGACGATGTTGTTGTTATTCATCGCAAAGGTGAGTCGATGACGCTCAATGCCAAAAGAAACGAGATCATCGAGCATTTTATGGAAATCCGTGGTCTGGGAGTTGTCGATGTCAAGGCGAACTTCGGTATCCGTGCCATTCGTGACGTCAAGGAGGTACAGGTTGTTGTCGAGCTTCTTGAATGGAACAAGGAGATGGCTTATGAACGGCTCGGTCTCGATACCAAATTCATAAAAATTCTTGGTGTTGATGTTCCGCTGGTGCAATTGCCTATATTTCCCGGTAAGAACATTACGGTTATCATCGAGGTGGTTGCCCTCAACTTCCTCCTGAAACGGTATTCGAATTATGTTGCCGCCGAGGCGCTGACTGACAGGATAAAAAACGTGATCAACAATGACAGAACACAGGATGAGAGTCATGAGTGAAAAAGCTGGCGGCAAACTGTTCGTCTTTTGCAGGAGTGCGTTTTATCTGTTGTGTGCGCTCTCTTTGTTTTCGCTCTCTGCCTGCAGCCGTCACAAAGGGGGAGAAGCCGGAAAGGGAGGAAAGGCAATGGATTCGACCCTTGTTATCGCCATGCTTGGTGATGCAGATTATCTCAATCCCGTGCTTGGAAGTACCGTCACTTCCGGCAATATTATCGGTCTTATCTATCCATCTCTTCTGCAGAGTGAGTTTGATACCACTACCGGTCTTCTCAATTACATGGCTCTTGAAAAAAAGTTGAGGGCCGTGACGCCGGGTCAGGGAACAAAAACACCGAAAGGAGCGCTTGCCAGGAGCTGGCGTATGTCGGAGGATCATAAAACCCTTACCTACATTCTTCGGCACGATGCGCGCTGGAATGACGGAAAGCCCGTTGTTTCGGGGGATTTCAAATTTTCTTACCAGCTTTACGGCAATCCAGTCATTGCCAGTGCCCGTCAACAGTACCTTGCGGAACTGGTCGGTGCTGACAAGGGGAAGGTTGATTTCGACAAGGCGATAGAGACTCCTGATGATACAACGCTGGTTTTCCATTTTTACAAGCCAGTGCCGGAGCATCTGGCGCTTTTTCATACATCGCTTACTCCTCTTCCGGCTCACCGCTGGAAAGATGTCAAGCCCGATGAGTTTCGTCACTCTCCGCTCAATCTTGATCCCCTTGGTGCAGGCCCTTACAAACTTGGTGTATGGCAGCAGCAGCAGGCGATCACTCTTCTCTCCAATCGCCAGTCAAATCTTCCGAAGCCGGGTAATATTCCGGCCATATCCTTCAAGGTCGTGCCTGATTACACGGTCAGGCTGACCCAGCTACAGACCGGTGCGGTCGATGTGGTTGAAAATATCAAACCGGAGGATTTTACCGCTCTTTTGAAAGCAAACAGGCAACTTGAGGTTAAAACGGTTGGTCTCAGGGTTTACGACTATGTTGGCTGGTCAAATATCGACCAGGAAGAGTATCGCAAAAGCGGCACATTCAAGCCTCATCCCTTGTTTGGTTCTGCTCGGGTACGCCTTGCCCTTACCGAGGCTATTGACCGGGAAGCGATCATCGACGGTTATCTCAAGGAGTATGGTGTCATCTGCAATACTGATATTTCTCCCTCCCTGAAATGGGCATACAATAACAAGATCACTTCTCATGGTTTTGATCCAGCCAAAGCTTCAGCCCTGCTCAAAGCGGAGGGGTGGATTCCGGGATCTGACGGTATTTTGCAGAAAGAGGGCAGGAAGTTCAGTTTTGTGCTCTATACCAATGCAGGCAATGCGAGAAGAAACTATGCAAGTGTCATTATTCAGCAGAACCTTCGTTCGATAGGTATCGACTGCAAGCTTGAGGTTCAGGAATCCAATGTCTTTTTTGAGAACCTGCAGTCAAAAAAGCTCGATGCATGGATGGCTGGCTGGTCGATCGGGCTTGAAATCGATCCTCTCGATGTTTGGGGTTCCGACCTCAAAAAGAGCCGTTTTAATTTTACCGGGTATAGAAATCAGAGGATTGACCAGCTCTGCGAGCTTGCCAAAGCAAAAATGGATCCAACAGGTGCAAGGCCATACTGGCTCGAGTATCAGGAAATTCTGCATCGCGATCAGCCAATAACCTTTCTTTACTGGATCAAGGAGACCCAGGGTTTCAACAAGCGCATCGAGGGCGAGGATCTCAATATTTCCGGCACTTTTTACAATATTGACGACTGGAGGCTTCGGCCTTCGGCACATGTTGCATTATAGATATTCATGCTGATTTATATTTTCAAACGCTTACTCATTGCCATACCTCTTGTTTTCGGGGTACTGACCCTTACCTTTTTCATTATAAGGCTGGCGCCTGGCGATCCGGCGGCCTTTTTTATCCAGCCGGGTATCAGTCCGAACGTTGCCGAGCAGATCAGGGCGCAGTATGGTCTTAATGATCCCCTGCCTGTGCAGTATGTCAAATGGCTTGGCAATGTGCTGCATGGCGATTTCGGGCGCAGTTTCAGCCGGGCCCAGCAGCCGGTTTTCGATGTCATTGCCGAAGCGCTGCCGATAACCATGACGATTGCGCTGCTGACTCTCATTGCAAATTTTACCTTTGGCATTGTTATCGGCATTGTTTCTGCCGTTAGCCAGAACAGTTTTCTCGACCGTTTTCTGACGGTGACAGCCCTCTTTTTTTATTCGATGCCGGAGTTCTGGTTTGCCCTGATGATGATTATTCTGTTTGCCCTGAAGTTTCCCCTTTTTCCGGTTTCAGGTCTCAACGAGATCGGTGCGGAAAGTTTCGGCCCGCTGGGCTTTGCGCTTGACCGGCTATGGCATCTGGTGCTGCCGGTTACCGTGCTCAGTATCAATGGTGCTGCCGGCATTGCCCGCTATGTGAGGGGCAGCATGCTCGAAGTGATCCGACAGGACTATATTCGCACGGCCAGGGCCAAGGGGTTGCCAGAAAATATTGTTATTTTTCGGCATGCGCTTCGCAACGCCCTCTTGCCGGTCATTACCCTTATGGGCAGCTCCCTTCCCTTTATTTTCAGTGGTGCCTTGTTTATAGAGGTTATCTTTGCTTTTCCTGGTATGGGGAGGGTGACGGTCGAAGCCATTTTCGCAAGGGATTACCCGCTGATTATTGCCAACACCTTTATTTCCGGTTCTCTGATTGTGCTTGGCAATCTCTTTGCAGATGTTCTCTATGCCGTTGTCGATCCCCGCATCAAGCTCTGAGAGTCTCTGATGCTCAACCTGTAACATGTTGTTTTGAGAATAGAACTGCTCAATACTCCTCCCGATGCCTCTGAAACAAGGATCGAGGAACAGATACGGCCTCTTCGAATGGAAGATTTTGCCGGTCAGCAACGCTTGACCGATAATCTGAAAGTGTTTATTTCAGCGGCAAGAATGCGGGGTGATGCGCTCGACCATGTTTTGTTGTCAGGGCCTCCGGGACTTGGAAAAACCACGCTGGCCTATATTATCGCTTCTGAAATGGGCAGCAGCATCAAGTCAACTTCCGGTCCGCTGCTTGACAAGGCTGGAAACCTTGCTGGTCTCTTGACGGGTCTGCAAAAGGGTGATGTGCTCTTTATTGACGAAATCCACCGGATGCCTCCTGCGGTCGAGGAGTATCTTTATTCGGCAATGGAAGATTTCCGCATCGACATCATGCTAGACAGTGGCCCTTCTGCAAGGGCAGTTCAGTTGCGTATCGAACCCTTTACCCTTGTCGGGGCAACGACGCGTTCCGGGCTTCTGACCTCGCCTCTCCGCGCCAGGTTCGGCATCAACAGCCGTTTTGATTATTATGAGCCGGAACTTCTTGAGCGAATCATCATCAGGGCTTCGGGTATTCTTGGAATTGGCATCGATAGTGAAGCTGCTTCTGAAATTGCCGGACGCTCACGAGGGACACCCCGTATAGCCAACAGGCTTCTGAGGCGTGCAAGGGATTTTGCGCAGGTTGACGGAGCTTCGCTCATCAACCGTGCCATTGCCATGAAGACACTTGAGTGTCTTGAAATTGACGAGGAAGGTCTCGATGATATGGATAAAAAAATCATGGATACCATCGTCAACAAGTTTAACGGTGGCCCTGTAGGCATTGCCTCTCTTGCCGTCTCGGTTGGTGAGGAGCAGGATACCATCGAAGAGGTTTATGAGCCTTACCTTATTCAGGCAGGGTATCTTTCAAGAACACCACGGGGACGAGTTGCAACCCGTCAGGCTATTGCACGCTTTTCAATTGCTTCAGGAAGCAATGCATACTCTCTCTTCGATGCAGAACAGGATCGCTGATATGGCGGCCTTCTTCCGTGGCGGGCGGATCTGCCTTTTCCGCTTTCTGCGTACAGGAGCCATTCTCTCCCTTGTTTTCCTTTCGGCATGTTCTTCCCGGACGGTGATTTCAGAGGGCAGCTTGACGCTCTCCGATTCGCTTGCTGAAGCTGCAAAAAGAGAGTTTGTGATGGCTTCTCTGCTCAGTACCAAAGGAGAGTACAGGGGAGCTGTCGATGGTTACCGGAAACTCCTTCCGGTTCAGCCCTCCAATGCGGCACTTCATTATGCCCTTTCAAAGGCTTATGTTGGCCTTGGTGCTATCGATTCAGCCCGTATGTACAGTGAAAAGAGTGTTCAGCTTAGTTCCGGCAACAAGTATTATCTGCGCTTTCTTGCTTATCTCTCTCATCAGATGAATGATTACGTTCGGGCAGCCGATCTTTATCGCCAGGTTGCCACTCTTGAGCCGGGCAGTACGGAAGCACTTTCCACTCTTGCTCTTGAATACCTTTCTGCCGATCAGCCGGAAAAAGCGCTGGCGGTATTTCAGGAGATTCTCCGGATCGATCCGATGAACGAGTCAACGCAGGCTCAGGTGTTGCTGCTCGAAGTAAAGCTTACACATTATCACGATGCCATAGGAACCATCAAGGAGCTGATCGATCAGGGTGATGGCCGGGAAAAGTTGCGCCTTACCCTTGGCGAACTCTATCTTCAGACCAAACAGTATGATCTGGCCTTCAAAACATACCGCGAGGTTCTCCATGACAATCCTCGTCTGATTCCGGCATGGCTGGCGTTGTTTGAGGTTTCTGTGCAGTCAGCAAGTCCACAGACGTTTCGTGACGATCTCAACCTTTTTTACGATACCAATAAGGCCACCTTTGAGCAGAAAATCGAGCTGGCAAAACTCTTTTTAGTGCGTTCATTGCGCGACAGCTCCTTTGTTGAGCCCGCATTTGTCATGATTGGTGAAATCAACAAGCGCCATCCCGACAAGAGCGAAGTTTATGTGCTTCGTGGCAAGGCAAAGCTGCAGCAGCAGGAGGTTGAGAGTGCCGTGGGTGATTTCCGGAAGGCTCTTGCGCTGGAGCCCGCTAATCTTGATATCTGGGAGGATCTTGTTATTGCCCATCTCCGCCAGAAAAAGTTCAGGGAGGCAGAGGCGACTCTTTTCATGGCAAAAAAGCGTTTTCCTTCCAAGGCTCTTCGGCTTCGGGTGCTTGAAGGAGAGATGCTTTTTCAGTCAGGCAAGGCCAGACAGGCCGTGTTACTGCTTGAAGGTGTTGTGCTGCCGAAAAACGCAAGAAAGGAAAAAGTGCTTTATCTGCAGGCTGGCAGCACCCTTGCTCTCTGCTATGACAAACTTGGATTTGCCGATAAATGCGTTCGTCTCTATGAGACCATGCTTGAGATCGATCCTGACAATATTCTCATGATGAACAATCTTGCCTTCGTGTTTGCAGAGCAGGCAAGAGAGCTTCCGAGGGCCAGAGAACTGGCCATGAAGGTGGTTGCTGCGGAGCCGGGCAATGCAGGCTATCTCGATACGCTTGGGTGGGTACTTTTCAGGATGGGGGAGTATGAGAAGGCGCGGGAAATTCTTGAAAAAGCGGTTGCTCTGGACTCTCGTGAGGCGGAGATACTCGATCATCTTGCAGAGGTTTACCAGAAACTCGGAAACTTGCAGAAGGCCGAGGAGATGAGGCAAAAGTCATCGAAACTCAAGGAAAAGTAGGCTTCCGGATTTCAGGCTCCTCATGAGGTGATTTTCATACAGGTACAAAAAAAACGGCGGGTTGAACCGCCGTTTTTTTTGTTGTTTGAACTTGTGTAGCCTCCCTTTACTTGACCTCTTCGAAGGTGCGTGCAGCAAGATATTCATAATGCAACCATCGTGCGTCAACCTCTTTCTGGATAGCTGCGTAGTATTCTTCAGCAAGAGCTGGATGGCTCTGCTTGAGCATTCTGAAGCGGTTTTCCATGTTGAGGAACTGGGCAACCGGAATCTTTGGCTTTTTGGAATCAAGAATCAACGGATTTTTGCCTTCCAGCAAGCGCTCGGGATTGTAGCGGTAGAGTATCCAGTGTCCGGAATCAACAGCGGCTTTCTGGTTATCGAGCGCGGTTGACATGTTGATGCCGTGTGCAATGCAGTGTGAATAGGCAATGATGATGGAGGGGCCGTTGTAGGCCTCGGCTTCAAGGAATGCTTTCAGTGTCTGCTCGTCACGTGCACCAAGTGCAACAGAGGCTACATAGGCATTGCCGTAACTCATCGATATCATGCCAAGATCTTTTTTGGTCACGGTACGTCCTGCTGTTGCAAATTTCGCTACAGCCGCTTTTGGTGTTGCCTTGGATGCCTGTCCACCGGTATTTGAGTAGACTTCGGTATCGAGCACCAGAAGATTGATGTTTTTGTCGCCAGCGGTTATGTGGTCAACGCCGCCGTAACCGATGTCATAAGCCCATCCATCGCCGCCTACACCCCAGACACTCTTCTTGACCAGCATGTCTGCTACAGAGAGCAGGTTCCGGGCGTCAGAGGAGTTTATCTGAAGGAGTTTCTGTTTCAGGATTGCAACTCTTTTTCTCTGCTCGAAAATTTCCGGTTCACAGGTTTCTTGTGCTTCAAGTATCTCCTTGACCAGCGTTTCACCGATTTCTGAAGCCACGCGAACCAAGAGCTCACCGGCATATTCACGCTGCTTGTCTATGGAAATACGGAAGCCAAGTGCAAATTCTGCGGTATCCTCAAAGAGCGAGTTCGACCAAGTCGGGCCAAGGCCCTGAGCATTGGTGGTATAAGGTGTTGTCGGAAGGTTTCCGCCATAGATCGACGAACAACCTGTCGCGTTGCCAATGACAAGACGGTCACCGAACAACTGGGTCATCAGCTTGATATAGGGTGTTTCACCGCAGCCGGAGCAGGCGCCGGAAAACTCGAAGAGAGGTACCTGAAGCTGCTGTTCCTTGATCAGCTTGGTGTTGATCTTGTTGCGGTCATATTCCGGAATGTTGAGGTAGTAGTTCCAGTTGTCCACCTCGGTTTCACGAAGCGGCGGTTGCGGATGCATGTTGAGTGCTTTGCGTCCCGGATTGTTTTTATCCCTTCCCGGACAGACATGAGCGCAGATTTCGCATCCGGTACAATCTTCAGGAGCGATCTGGATGGTATATTTCATTCCTTCCCAGCTTGCACCTTTGGCTTCGGCTGATTTGAAGGTGCGTGGGGCGTTGCCGAGATATTTCGGGTCATAAACCTTGGCGCGAATTGCTGCATGGGGACATACCATGGTGCATTTTGCGCACTGGATGCAGACCTCCGGTTCCCATGCCGGAATTTCGTCGGCGAGGTTACGCTTTTCAAATTTTGAGGTTCCGGTAGGGTAGGTGCCGTCAAAAGGCAGCTCACTGACAGGAATATCGTCACCCTCACCGGCAATGATTTTTGCAAGAACGTTGCAGACGAAATCAGGAGCCTCACCAACGATAGGCTGGCGCAGCTCTTTTTTGCTGTCGGCAACGGAGCCGATGGTGACCTCATGGAGGTTTGAGAGAGTATTGTCTACAGCCTGTATGTTCTGGTTGACGACATCATCACCCTTTTTACCGTAGGTCTCCCTGATGGAGTCCTTGATTTTCTCGATCGCCTCTTCACGGGGAAGTACACCGGAGATGGCAAAGAAGCAGGCCTGCATGATGGTGTTGATGCGCTGGCCCATACCGCTGATATGAGCGACTTTGTAGGCGTCGATGGAATATAGCTTTGCCTCTTTGGTTATCAGGTGTTCCTGAACGATTTTCGGCAGCTTGTCCCAGAGTTCCTCTGATGAGTATGGAGAGTTAAGAAGCAGGGTGCCGCCTCTCTTGAGATTTTTGACCACGTCGATCATCTCAAGGAAAATCCAGTGGTGGCATCCGATAAACTGTGCCTCGGTGACCAGATAGGTTGAGTGAATCTCACGCGGGCCAAAACGCAGGTGTGAGGTTGTAATGGAACCGGCTTTTTTGGAGTCGTAGACGAAATAGCCCTGTGCATAGTTCGGGGTGTTTTCGCCGATAATCTTTATGCTGTTTTTATTGGCGCCGACTGTACCGTCTGAACCAAGTCCGTAGAAGAGTGCGCGGAAAATTTCGTCCGGTTCAATGGAGAACGAGTGCTCAACGCTGAGGCTTGAATTGGTGACATCGTCAGTGATACCGACCGTGAAATGATTTTTCGGTTGTTCGGAAGCCATGTTGTCAAACACGGCCTTGACCATCGCCGGAGTAAACTCCTTGGATGAGAGGCCATATCTGCCGCCGGTAATGGCTGGCATGGCTTTCATCAGTCCACCCTGAACTCCTTCGAGCAGGGCGTTGACGGTATCGAGATAAAGTGGTTCGCCTGCACTTCCGGGTTCCTTCAGTCTGTCAAGGATGGAGACTGACTTGACGGTGGTCGGGAATGCCGCGATAAACCGGGCGATATCGAATGGACGGAAGAGGCGTGCATTGATGACGCCCACCTTTTCTCCCTGTGCATTGAGATATTCGACGGTTTCACGTGCGGTTTCCACACCCGATCCCATCAGGACAATGACCCTCTCGGCATCTGGTGCGCCGTAGTACTGGTAGAGCTGGTAGTGACGTCCGGTTAGCTCCCCGAATTTGTCCATCAGTTTCTGGGTGATGTCGGGGCATGCGTTGTAAAAGCTGTTGACTGTCTCTCTTCCCTGGAAATAGACGTCGGGATTCTGCGATGTTCCCCGGATAACAGGGGCATCAGGGCTCATGCGACGGTTGCGATGTGCGATAACAAGCTCGTCGCTTATCATTGCCTTGATAACATCGTCAGGAACAACCTCGATTTTGGCGATTTCGTGAGAGGTTCTGAATCCGTCAAAGAAATGAAGGATCGGAACACGTGATTCAAGGGTAGCTGCAGCAGCAATGAGGCCCAAATCCATAACCTCCTGGACTGAGCTCGAAGCAAGGAGCGCAAAGCCTGTCCCGCGTACCGACATGACATCGCCGTGGTCTCCGAAGATGGAGAGCGCCTGACCGGCAAGGGCACGGGCCGATACGTGAATCACGCAGGGGCTGAGCTCACCGGCAATTTTATACATGTTCGGAATCATCAGAAGGAGACCCTGTGATGCGGTAAAAGTAGTCGTCAGTGCACCAGTTTGCAATGCACCGTGAACTGCGGCTGCTGCTCCGGCTTCACTCTGCAATTCATCAATTTTGGGAATTGTTCCCCAGATGTTCTTTTTCCCTTGTGCTGCCCAGGCATCGGAATACTCACCCATCGGCGATGCCGGGGTGATCGGGTAGATACAGATAACTTCACTTGTGCGGTAAGAGACATGAGCCAAAGCTTCATTTCCCTCCATTGTTTTATAAGTCCGGCTCATACTGGCAGTCACTTGATTTGTATTGATGAAAAGGTATTGCAGTGCAATGCTAAATATAACCACGAAGGTACTGCAATAGTTACCATCGCAGACAAGAAATCAAATAGAGGCATTAGAGGCGATTAATAAGATATTAAAAAAAACGATTTTTGATAAATTTAATTAGATTTGGATTGCCGGAAGAAATCTCGGTTTTCACGAGAACTGTCTGAAAAAGTGCAGTAAACCCATTCTTTGATTGTTAACCTATCTGATGAGGAAAAAAGGTGTTATGGACGCGGAACATTCCGAAAACGTTGTGTATGGCAGGAATGCCGTTCTCGAGCTTCTCCAGCAAAAACCCGAGAGCATCGAGAAAATCTATTTTCAGTTTAATACCGCCCATCCAAAGCTCAAGGAAATTGTCATCACCGCAAGGAGGCAGAAGCTTGTAACCGGCAAGGCCCGGCTTGAAAAGCTCTCCCTTATTGCCGGAACGACCAAGCACCAGGGCGTGTGTGCTCTCATCAGTTCGGTTACCTATTACTCGCTGGAGGATGTGCTCGCTGCTCCACGCAATACTTTTCCCCTCTTCGTTGTTCTGCAGGGTCTTGATGACCCCCACAATGTCGGGGCCATTATCAGGACCGCAGAAGCGGTTGCTGCTGATGCTGTCGTGCTTGTTGAAGGAAAGGGTTCTCCTGTCAATGCAGTGGTTCACAAGGCTTCTGCAGGGGCGCTCTCCCACATGAGGGTATGCAAGGTAAAAAGCCTTGTGCGTGCCCTCGAATTTCTGCACGACAAAGGTGTTCAGATCCTTGCGGCCGATATGGATGCAGAACGCAATTATACTGATACCGACATGAAAAAAGCCACGGCTATTGTGCTTGGTATGGAGGGTAGCGGGCTTGCCCCCGAAGCGCTGCAATTCTGCGATCATGTTGTCCGCATTCCAATGGCAGGCTGCGTTGAATCCCTGAATGTCAGTGTGACGGCAGGAGTTCTGCTTTACGAAGCCATGAGGCAGCGCCTTGCATAAGCTGTTTTTTTCCCGATGATTTGAAGGTATTCTTCTCTCGGGTTGTTTCAGCTCTTTGAAAAAAAATATTACCTTGCTTGTCCCAAACAGTTACTATTGGACTGCAATTTAAACAACATAGACAACCCTCTCTCGCCATGGCTATTCCCGTAGATCTCTTTTACACCAAAGACCACGAATGGATTAAACTGCTCGAAGATGGCACTACTGCACTGGTCGGTATTACTGATTTTGCCCAGCACGAACTTGGTGATATTGTTTTTGTGGAGCTGAAATCTGTCGGCACTAAACTCAAAGAGCATGAAGTATTTGGAACCGTCGAGGCGGTAAAAACAGTCGCCGATCTTTTTGCTCCGGTTGCCGGAGAAATTCTTGAACTAAACACTCAGCTTGACAATGCTGAAATTGTCAATCAGGAGCCATACAAAAGTGGCTGGCTGGTCAAACTGAAGGTTGCTGATCCAGCCTCAGTTCAGGCGCTTCTCGATGCAGAGGCATACCGTCAACTGACAGGAGAGTGATACTTTTTCAACAAAAACAGTTTTGAACCAGCGATGCCATTCATTGTCAATACCGCCAGCGAAAGGGAAGAGATGCTTCGGGCAATTGGAGCCAGCTCCTTTGACGATCTTATTGCCGATATTCCTGAAGAGATCCGCCTGAAAAAAGCTCTCGATCTTTTTGCACCGTCAGATGAACCCCAGGTACGAAAACTGCTTGAGTCGCTTGCTGCAGCCAACCGGAGCACCTCCGACTATGTCAGTTTTCTTGGCGCAGGGGCTTATGACCATTTTATTCCTTCAGCAATCAAGACAATCGCTTCACGCAGCGAGTTTTACACCGCCTATACGCCTTACCAGGCAGAGGTTTCCCAGGGAACGCTTCAGGCTATTTACGAATACCAGAGCCTGATATGTCGCCTTTACGGGATGGATGTGGCCAATGCATCCATGTATGACGGAGCCACAGCTCTTGCCGAAGCGGTTCTTATGGCAATGAACGTCACCGGACGCCCACAGGTGGTTGTGGCTGGAAAGCTTCATCCCTGGAATAGCGCTGTTCTGAAAACCTATATCGAGGCGGCAGACCATAACGCAGTTATACAGAATGTTCTTGAAGGTGGCATTGGCAGCATCTCCTCACTCAAGGGGCTTGTTGGTGAAAGCGTAGCCGCTGTTGTGGTTCAGCAGCCCAACTTTTACGGATGCCTTGAAGAGGTAGAAGCAATCCGTGAGATCGCTCATGCAGCAGGAGCGCTTTTCATTGTCTCTGCCGATCCACTCTCACTTGGTGTGCTTGCTGCTCCAGGAAGTTACGGGGCAGATATTGCCGTTGGCGAAGGTCAGCCGCTCGGCAGTTCCCAGAATTTCGGGGGACCTTATCTTGGTATTTTTACGGTCAAACAGCCGCTTGTCCGCAAGATTCCAGGTCGTCTGGTAGGCATGACCAAAGACCGCGATGGCGAGGACGGTTTTATTCTCACCCTGCAGACTCGCGAGCAGCATATCCGTCGTGAAAAAGCTACATCGAACATCTGCAGCAACCAGGCCCTCAATGCTCTCCAGGCTGCAGTCTACCTTTCGCTGCTCGGCAAGCAGGGGTTGCGGCAGGTAGCCGAACAATCTGCCCGTAACGCACACTACCTTGCCGGAAAAATTGCAGCAATCCCCGGTTTTTCCCTGAAGTACCAAGCTCCCTTTTTCAGGGAATTTGTAGTCGAAACACCCATTCCTGCAGCCGAGGTGATAGAGCGGATGCTTGACAAGAAAGTTTTTGCCGGTTACGATCTTGCCGTGCATGGTGAATCAGGACTGCTGGTTGCCGTAACGGAAAAGAGGAGCAGGGAGGAGCTTGACAGCTTTGTTGAGAACCTTGCGGGTTTAGTCGAGTAGTTTGGTCAGTTTTGTGGAATAGGAGTTATGTGACTCATGGGACTTACAAGCCAGAACGGCTACCGATGGGTCGGTAGCCGTTCTGGCTTTGAAGAGATCTTTTAGAGAGCCTTTTATTGCAGCAGTCCCAGAGCTGTCAGTTCATGGTCGATAAGCTGCTTGTGCTTTGCCGAAAGCGGGACAAGCGGCAGTCGGTAGTTCTCCTCGATCATGCCCATCCGCGAAAGAGCATATTTAACAGGTACCGGATTACTCTCGATAAAGTTCAGCTTGAACAGGTTCCGGCATGTTCGGTTTATTGAGCGGGCCTCTTCAAGATTGCCCTGTTTGACTGCTTCGACCAGCTCTTTGACCAGCGATGGAATTTCGTTAGCCGCAACAGAAATCACCCCGTCACCACCCATTGCAATGAAAGGCAGAATCAGTGAATCCTCGCCTGTCAGTACAGAAAAATGATCTGGTCTCTCTTCCAGAAGTTCCGATATCTGGCTCATATTCTCCGAAGCCTCCTTGACAGCGGCAATGTTTTCGAAATCCCGGGCAAGCCTCAGAATTGTCGATGCAGCCACATTGCATCCCGTTCTTCCAGGAACGTTGTAGATGATAATCGGCACTGAAACAGCCTCTGCAATGTGCCGATAATGCTGGTAGAAACCCTCCTGTGAAGGCTTGTTGTAATAGGGCGCAACCGAAAGAATGGCCATAGCACCAGCCTTTTCGGCATTTTTTGCAAGCTCGACCGCTTCTGACGTAGCATTTGTGCCAGCACCAGCAGCCACAATGATTTTGCCGTCAGCCTCATCCTTGACCGTGCGGATAATCTCAGACTGTTCAGCCACAGTCAGTGTCGGCGACTCACCCGTCGTTCCGCAAGGAATGATAATATCGGTTCCAGCCTCTATATGAAACTGCACCAGCTTTCTTAAGGTATTGGTATCGACCGAGCTGTCCTCCCTGAAAGGAGTGACCAGCGCAACGGCAGACCCTGAAAGGTATCGTGTAGACATACTCTTGTTAATTCCCTGTTATTGGCCCCTGTTAGCTATTCCTTATCAATATTCGTAATGATCAGGAATATACAGAGAAAGGTAATTTGTAAAACTGAATTTATTTTTCTTTTTATAACTGGAGCGAGCATACGGAGCATGAACAGATGAATTGTGTCACGCAAAGCCGCAAAGTCGCCAAGGAAATCAATTCAATAGTCCAGTCCCTTTTTTCTTTGCACCTTCGCCCCTTTGCGTGAGTCAACTTTTCTTGCTCTCCTTTTTTGATTTCCATGGTTTGAAGATCGACACAAATATGGTAACCATCAAGATGAGGACTTGAAGAGTCCCGAACCAGAGGTTCATCGTTTGATTGTAGAGGTATGCGGAATCACCCAAAGATGAGATGCCAATCTTTCCGGAGATCTCCATCATGGCGGTTTCCCATGGCCCAAGAAAAAAAGTGCCAAATATAATGGCGCTGACTGTCACAATCCATTTGACGGTCAGCCAGGTGTGCTTGAAGAAGCCCCAGTTACTGAAGAGCGAATAGGCCAATCCGGTAAGCAGGCACCCAATGGCGCCTGGAACGACGACAATCGTCATATCGACATGGTGAATGCTTTGGTTTATTCCATACAAAACACCAGAGTCGGTCACGGGATTTTTCAGGAAGTAAAGCGATATCAGCGATACTGCGCCTCCAATCCAGCAGGAAACGGCAAGCAGATGAAACCCTTTCAGCCATTTTAATCCGTTGGCTTTCAATTTTGGCATGTGAAGCAGATGGTAATTGTTGAGTCAGTAGCTCAAGATAGAAAAAATGAGTGAGCCTTTGCGTGAGTCATCTTTTCTTCTGCTACACCGACCTTGCTCCCTCCACCAGCTCGGAAGCGAGAGTGAGCGATGAGGCTGAGATCTGGTGGCCGCTGATGAGGCTGGCGATGGCTTGCAGGCGGCTCTCATGGTCAAGAGGGGTTACTTCAGTGACGGTTCTCTCTTCCTGCACGGATTTTTGAACCTGGAGGTGCAGGTCGGCCATGGCGGCTATCTGGGGCAGGTGGGTGATGGCTATGATCTGGTGGAGTCGTGAGAGTCGTTTGAGGCTTTTTCCGACGGACTCGGCAACCCGGCCACTGATGCCGGTATCGATTTCGTCAAAAATCAGGATAGGCAGCTTTGAGGATTCTGCAAGTGCGCTTTTCAGGGCGAGCATGACTCTTGAAATTTCTCCTCCCGATGCAACCTTGACAAGTGGTTTTGGTTTTTCGCCGGGGTTGGTGGAAATAAGGAACTCGATGCGGTCGTACCCACGGGCAAATGCCGTAAAGGTTTTTCCTTCGATGGTGATCTCTCCTTCGAGTTCTTCTTCGTGCGTTATGCTGACGATGAAGGTGGAGTGGGGAATGCCAAGCTCTTTTAACTCTTCCTGGATGGTTGTTTCCAGGCGGTGTGCGGCTTTCTCCCGCTTTAGAGAGAGGGTGACGGCGCAAGTGGAAAGTTCCGCTTTTCGAACGTCAATCTCCTGCTGGATAAGGGCGATCTCTTCTTCAAGGTTCTCTTCAAGAGCGACTTTTGCATCCAGATCCTGGCATAGCTCGATCAGCCCGGAGAGCGGGCGGGAGTATTTTTTGGAGATGCGCTGGAGTTGAAGCTGCCGTTCCCTGAGTGATTCCAGCCTGCCGGGATTGAAATCAATGTTTGAAGAGTAGCTGCGTGTGAATCGGGAAAGCTCATCGACAATGCTTTTTGCACTGCGTGCTTCCTCAATATGGTTTTCAAAGCGCTTGTCGATGCTGGCAAGTTTTTCAAGGCTGTGCAGAGCCGAGCTTATGGAGGAGTAAACAGAGTGTTCGCTGTCGTAGAGGAGGTCGCTGAGAGAGGTGCTGAGCGTGAAAAGGGTTTCGGCATTTTCAAGCAGCGTTATTTCGGTCTCGATTGTCTCGTCTTCGCCGGGTTTCAGGTCAAGAGAGCGAAGTTCGTTCAACTGGAAATCGAGCATCTCTTTTTTTTCGCGCAGTTCGGCTGCCTCTCGCTGAAGCTTTTTGACTTGTTGTTGCAGCTCCTGAAGCGATGAACGGACTGAAATATAGGTGGTCACCTCCTGTGCGGATTGGGCGAAATCATCGAGTAGAGATTCGTGTGTTTCGGCGTGCAGCAGGAGCTGGTGCTCATGCTGGCCGTGCAGGTCTATCAGAAGCTCTCCAAGCTGTTTAAGAAGGCTTGCCGTACAGGGGGAGTCGTTGATGAAGCAGCGGGACTGACCGCTTGCAGAGAGTTCCCTGCGGATAATGAGTTCCGGGCTTGTTTCAATCTCTGCCGCATTCAGCAGGGCGTTTATCTTGTCAGGAAGAACATCTTTGAAGAGTGCTTCGATAACAGCCTTTGTTGTTCCAGAGCGTACCAGATCGGCACTTGCACGCTCACCAAGTACGAGACTCAACGCTCCGAGAAGAATTGATTTGCCGGCCCCAGTTTCTCCGGTGATAATGGTCAGTCCGGGTCTGAACTCAATCGAGAGTTCCTGGATCAGTGCAAAATTTTTTATATAAAGGCTGAAAAGCATGGCCGGGTATCTTGGTGTGCGCTTCACTCTCCCTGAACAGACAAAAAGCCCTGGATGCGGGCTTTTATGTTGAGCAGTTTATCCTTTATTTGAAGAGGATGATTTTTCCTTTTTTGGGGTTTCATCACCCACTTTGTTAAACTCCTCATCTATTTCTTGTTGGGCTTTTTTGAACTCCTTTATGCCTTTTCCCATACCTTTTGCAAGTTCCGGAAGTTTTTGTGCCCCGAATAATAGCAGAATCGCCAAAAAAATAAGCATTAACTCCCCACCACCTAATCCAAACATCTGTATTCCTCCGGAAATTTAAAATGATGAAATGTTTTGGCTACATGATATTTATATAATCAATATGCTTTCCTAAACCAAGTTTTTTGAGCGGAAAGAGGTGCGTCAGTAACGGCCCAGGATGGTTTCGCCAGCGCGGGTGATCTGGCCAGGTTTTACAACTACTGATGCTGAATGGGGCAGGATGATATCGACTCTGGAGCCAAACTTGATCATGCCGAATTTTTCGCCTGCTTTGACACTCTCGTCGATATGAAGCATGCAGACAATTCTTCTGGCCAAAAAACCGGATACCTGGCTGAAGAGCACTCGTATTTCACCATTGTCAATGCCAATTTCCATTTTTTCATTGCTTTCCATGCTCCGGTTGTCGAATGCCATTCGGAATTGACCAGGATGGTAGAGGAGGTGTGTCACCGCTCCGTCGATAGGTATGCGGTTGACGTGAACATTGAAGGGTGACATGAAAATGCTTACCAGTGTTGATGACTTTCCTGTAAAGCTGTTCTCCTGCTGTTGCACGAGGATGATTTTGCCGTCAGCAGGGGCTACAATAATCCGCTTTTCATCAGGTATGGTTCGCTTTGGGTCACGGAAAAAATAGAGGGTGAAGAGGAGTGCAGTCAGGGTGATCAGCAGGAGGACTACTTTTCCGGAAAAAGGAAAAAACAGGGCGGCTGCGCTTGCGAGAAGAGAGAGGAGAAGAACTTTTCTTATGCTGCCGGAGCCGTAGGAAGTAAACATCTTTTTTCGTCAAGGATCGGTTATTTTATGATAAGCCCCCTTATGATAATTATTTATCTTGTACATGAAAAAATCGTGGAATTTTTTTCAAATTTTTTTTGTCCTTCTTGCATAAATGATTACGACGCTGAAGCGGTATTTTCTGCATAAAGCTGAAGTGTGATTTTCTGCGCTGAACTGCCGATTAATCGGGGATCAAGAGTGAATGCATTGGAAAAAAAGTTTCTTGAGCAGATCAGGACAAGAGGACTTGTCGCTGATGGTGACAGGGTTCTTGTTGCCGTTTCCGGAGGACCGGACTCAATGGCGCTGCTTTCTCTCTTGAGTGCGGTTCAGCCTGTCCTGCACTGCACTCTTGCTGTGGCACATTGTAATTTCAAGCTTCGTGGTGCTGAGAGTGACCGGGATGAATCTTTTGTGAGAGAGCACTCTTTGGCGCTTGCTCTTGAGTGTTTTGTCGAACGGTTCGATACCCTGCAGTGTGCTGCAGAGTGGAAGAAATCCATTGAGGAAACCGCCAGGATTTTGCGTTACCGTTTTTTCGAAGAGGTTATGCAACAGAACCATTTTAACAGGATTGCCACTGGTCATCATGTAAACGATAATGCGGAGACTATTCTGTTCAATTTGTTCAGGGGGGTTTCTCTTCCTGGTCTCAAGGGTATCCGTGCCAGTCATGGAAAAATCATCCGTCCGATGCTTCTCTTGCATAAAACCGGGATTACTCAATATCTGAAGGAAAAGGGTATTGCCAGTCGGACTGATGCAAGTAATATCGTCAACGACTATGACAGGAATTTTATCAGAAACCGGGTTATTCCTCTGATCGAAGAGCGGTTTACCCATAAACTCATGCCCTCTCTCCAGCGTATCTCGGAACAGGCGGGGGAACTTGAAGAGTTTCTTGAACTCTACTTCGAAAATCTTGCTGAGAGGGAGCCAGGCCTCTCTCTCTCTGATGGTAAACTTGATGTGCCGACTCTTCAGAGGCTTACAGTGTTTGAGCAGAAAGAACTTTTCAAGAGGGCTCTTCGGGAGCTGGATGTATCGGTTGATGCACAAACTCTTCAGAAGCTGGTTGCTCTTCTTTCAACCCAGCCAGGAAGGATGGTTATGGCTGGCAGACAGTTGCGGGTTCTCTGGAAAGGAAACCAGCTCTGTTTTTTCCGGGAGCCGGTTTGAGTGTCCGTGATTTACTCTTTTTGTTTGCCGCGCTGAAAGATCTCCAGGGGAAGTTTTGTATGAATGATGACTGACTCGAGGTTCTGCTGGATCTCTATTTTCTTGAGCAGTTGTCTTGTCGGTTCGGCGGTTCTCGTGCCCTGGAGTTCGGAAAGCTTTACAGCTCCCCAGAGAAAGGTTGATGCGAAATAAGCAGCACGTCGGGTGCTGTAGACCCATTCGCTGTGGCCTTCAATTCCGTCATTGAATTTTACGGATAGCGCAAGGTTCTGGATTCGGTTCAGGTTTCCCAGGCTTTTTACATCCTGATTTTTCGAGGTGAGGCTTTGCAGCGCTCCAGTTGTCCAGAGAGCTGAGGGCAGGGCAAACCAGAGGTGCGATTTGTAGACGGCTTTGTCGATAAGCGATACGGTGAGTGAGTCTCTCTTGTAAAAGCTGCCGGTCGGGACGAGGAACTCTTCAAGCATTTGTTTGCTGTTTGCCAAGGCTATGCGCCTCGGACTGAGTGTACAGAGCCAGAGTGTGCTGTCAAGCGCGTAGCATGTGTGGCCACCGATTTGCTCAACCGATCTGCTGTTTGTTTTGAGAAACGATTCAGGCAGTTTTTTTGAAAAAGGTCCGCAGGCAATACCAAGAAAGCTCTGCTCTGTATAGCTCTTGCGTCGGAAACTGATCAGCAGGGTGTCAAGGTCGAGAGAAGGGTTGATGGAAGCAGCTTTCAGGAGCACGTCGAGCCTGCCGTCAGGCTGAAAGAGTGGTGCTTTTTTCAGGGAGTCAGGAATGATTTCCTTCCAGAGCCTGCTTTCACGGATATCTTTAAGGCCGATGTAGATCAGTGCATCGGATTTTCCCGGAATGCGCTCAACAATTGATATAAGTTCCTGGCTCAAGGGTTCAGGCTTGAGTCGGGGTTTTTGCCAATTGATCCAGATAACAACGCCAAAAAAGCAGATCATGCTGATTGCGCTGATCGACAGGAGGAGTCCAGACCCTTTTTTAAGGGAGCGTTTTTCGGGTGTTTCTTGGGTCAGGCCATTCTTCTGCATACATCAACTGGTTATGATTTGTTTTTTATGGCCAGCCGGGCCAGTGTATCGCAGCGGTTGTTGTAAGGATTGTCGCTGTGACCCTTTACCTTGTGGAAAGTAACGCTGTGCAATTTAATCAACTTCAGGATTTTTTGCCAAAGATCGATGTTTTCCACATTTTTTTTTGCTGCGGTTTGCCAGTTGTTGATGGTCCAGCGTTTCAGCCACCCCTCATTGATGGCGTTGACGAGATAGCTCGAGTCGCTGTAGAGTTCAACCGTGCATGGCTCCCTGAGTGCTTCAAGCGCTTCTATTGCGGCGCTCAGCTCCATGCGGTTATTGGTTGTGGCAGGGGAGTAGCCCGACATTTCACGGGTGGAAGAGCCGTACATCAGGAGTGCTCCCCAGCCTCCCGGGCCGGGATTGCCACTGCAGGCACCGTCGGTGTAAATGATTATTTTTTTTTGCATCGAAAAAAAAAGCTCAACCACGCATGATTGAGCCTTTGCAAGATAGTGAACATCTTTTATAGCCGGGGTTGCCGGGCCTTACTTTATCAGTTTGGCGAGTTCGGCAGTTCCGGTTTTAGCGATAATTTTCATGGCTTTGGCTGAAAGCTTAACCTTTACAAACCGCTTTTCCTCTTCGATCCAGATTCTTTTGGTGTGGAGATTTGGCTCAAAACGGGTACGGACGTGGTTGTTCGCATGGGATACCGTGTTGCCGTATATAGGTCTTTTGCCGGTCAGTAAACAAACTTTAGACATAGTGCAATCAATTGGTGTTAAAAAAACGAAGTGGAATATAACAATAGTTTGATAAACCGGAAACCATATTGTTTTATGGCCGGATGCCGACAGCGCATACCATCATGGACAAAACATAGAGCAGTGTGCCGAAAGCGTTATACCAGATTGCCTTTTCCCTCGGTTGGGCAATCAGGATTTTCTGCATGGGCAACTGCGCTACAAGGAGTACAAGGGCTATGATGGTCGTTGTCATTGAGCCTCTGGCAACAAGGATCGCAATAGCTGCAAGCTGTGCAATATCCATGACAATTGCAGCAAGGATGGCGGCTTTTTTCTCTCCAAGCTGCACAGGAATGGAGGCGACCTTGCGGATATTGTCACCCACAATTGACTTGAAGTCGTTCAGAGTCATGATGCCGTGTGCTCCAAGAGAGAAAATAATGGCCAGCGCAATGGTCTCGGTTGAAGGAATACCCTGTGTAATGGAAAAACTGCCCGTAAGCCAGGCTACACCCTCATAGGCAAGTCCGACAATAAGATTGCCGAACCAGCCGTTTCTTTTTGCCCGGATGGGTGGGCCGGAATAGGCATGCGACATGAGCACCCCGACAAAGGCAATGGCGACCACATAGGGATGAATGGAGAGAGCAACAAGAAAGCCGGTAATGATAAGGCCGAAGGTAATCAGCCAACTGGCCGATTTCGATATTCTTCCTGCCGGGATAGGGCGGTCGGGTTCATTGATAGCATCAACCTCCCGGTCAAAATAGTCGTTCATGGTCTGCGACATGGCGCACATGAGTGGCCCGGCAAGCAGGACACCTCGCAGGAGAATAGACCAGTTGGCTGAAATATCCTGGCCTGTTGATACCACACCGCAGGCAAACGCCCACATGGGAGGGAACCAGGTGACCGGTTTCATCAGCGGAAGTATAGCCGAAGGATCGATCCTGAATCCAGGCTTGTTGACATTTTCAAGTGCCTGCTGGATGATCTTCTGGCGGGAATCGCTCATTCCGGACGAGCGAAGCTTTTCGCTGATGCTGTGCTGCATTTCAGGGTTTAGCGTGTCGCGTCCGTTCATGGGTATAATGGATTCTCGATTCGGCTTAAACAGAGGCAGATAGTATACAAGTTTTTTGGCAAAAATATAAAGATTTAGTTGCCACTAACACTCTGTTTCCCTGCAAGTTCAGCGTTTAGTTTCAGGATTTCGTCAAATTTTTTCTTTGTATGTCCGCTTTCCAGCGCCTCTTTTGCCAAAATGAATCCCTCATTGATACAGCAGGATTTACCGGAAACATAGCAGGCCATTGCGGTGGTGAAGAGTGCCGCATCGATATGTGCCGCAGGAGCGCTCCCGTCAAGGATTCGGCGGATAATGAGGGCGTTTTCATTCCGGTCTCCTCCTTGGATGCTCAAGAGGGAATGGCGCGTCAGTCCGAACTCTTCGGGATAGAGTGTATGGCGGGTTACACTGCCGTTCAGAATCTCGACAATATGGGTAGGCCCGTTAAGGCTCGGTTCATCGAGTGCAATGCCCTCTTCTGTCATGGCATGAACAATCAGGGCATGACGGGCACCGGTCTGTACCAGCACTTCCGTGTAGAGTTCCATGAGTTCCGGGTTGAAAACACCCACAAGTTGTCGCTTTGCCCTTGCTGGATTGATCAGGGGCCCAAGAATGTTGAATATGGTTCTGATGCCAAGTTCCCTGCGGATATGGGCAACCTTTTTCATGGAGGGGTGGTAAAGCGGGGCAAAGAGGAAAGCAAATCCTGTTTGCCTGAAAAGTTCTGTTGTCGCTTCCGGCGACAGATCAATAGTAAATCCGAGTGCTTCAAGAACGTCGGCACTTCCGCAACTGCTTGTAACCGAACGGTTTCCATGCTTTGCAACCGGGACGCCCGCACTGTTGGCGATAATTGAGGCTGTCGTTGAAATGTTAAAGGTACCGGCATGATCTCCTCCAGTTCCACAGGTGTCGATCGCATCTTCGTCCAGTACAATCGTGTTGGCTTTTGCTATCAGGCTGTAATATGCACCAGCAGCTTCAGCCGGGGTTACCCCTTTTTTCTGCAGGAGAGCAAGAAGTGCTGCAATGACAATGTCGGAAAAAACTCCGTCCATAATACTGTTCATGCAGAAGGTCATCTCTTCCTGTGAAAAATGTTCTTCTGCAAGCAGCTTTTGAAGTAACTTCTTTTGGGGCATGAAACGTATTGGTTGGCAAATGAGCGCGAATATTCGTAAAGTCAAATAATAAGAAGAATTGATCTAAATGTAAATAATAAGAACAATTGATTGTATTGAACGTGGAAAAATCATGGTGATCGTGCTATTTTTATGAACTTCTTGCAACCTTATGGACAGTAAAGAGATAACAAAGTGCAGGGAAAATGCCCTGCGGATGGTTCTGGAGAAAATGATGAGCCGGGCTCTCGATGCCTGTATTGTTACTGATCTTTCAGTTATATGCTGGCTGACAGGCTTCAGTGGTTCAAGTGCCAGATTGCTTGTTACCCCGGAGAAAAGCTGGCTTTTTACTGATTTCCGCTATCGCGAGCAGGCTGCAGGTGAGGTCAGGGTAGCCGAAACGGTTATTGCCACTGACGGGTTTGCTCTTGAGCTTGGTTCGGGCCGCTATCCTCTTGGTAAAACTGTCGCACTGCAGTCTGATACGGTTACCTGGCATGAAGCCACACGCCTTATCGATCAGATTCTGGACAAACAACGGGTGGTGCCGGTTGACTCTTTTTTCGACGAGTTCAGGATGATCAAGAATGACATAGAGCTTGCAAAGATGCGTCGTGCGGCTGAAATCAGTGAACTTGCGCTTGAAAAAGTGCTTCCCTTGATTTCACCATCTGTGACGGAACTTGACATTGCTGCAGAGATCTCTTACCAGCACAAAAAACTTGGTGCTGAAAAAGATTCCTTTGATCCCATTGTGGCCAGCGGAGCCCGTTCCGCCATGCCCCATGCAAGGCCGTCGACTGTCCGACTCAAGGCGGGTGAGCTGATTGTGATTGACATGGGGTGCGTTTATGAAGGATATGCATCTGACCAGACAAGAACGGTCGCACTTGGAAAAGTTTCACACGAAGCTCGTCATGTCTATAATATTGTCCGGGAAGCCCAGCAACTCGGTATTGCCTCGGCAAGGTGCGGCATGAGCGGCAAAGAGCTTGACCTCGAGGTTCGAAGCTTCATTGCCTCTTACGGCTATGGCGATGAGTTTGGTCACGGCCTTGGTCACGGTGTAGGTCTTGAGGTACACGAAGAGCCTCGTATCAGCCCGAAAGGAGAGCATCTGCTGCAGGAAAAGATGGTTTTTACCATCGAGCCAGGGATCTACCTGCCCGGTAAATTCGGGGTGCGCATCGAAGATACGGTGGTGATGGGTCCGAATGGAGCAATTCCGTTGCAGCATTTCAGCAAAGAGCTTCTTGAATTGTAAAGATTGAACAATGCCAGAACAAACAATCAATACCGCTTATTGCATGGTTATCACCACCGTTCCTGACCGCGAGGAAGCCGAAAATCTCGCTGAAGGAATTCTCAACAACCGTCTTGCTGCCTGTGTGCAGATGACCGATATCCGCAGCTTTTTTCTTTGGGAAAAATCGCTGCAGAAAGAGGAAGAGGTCGCACTCTGCATCAAGACCACCGAAACCCGCTACACAGAGCTCGAAGCCTATATCGAGCAGTATCATCCCTACGATGTGCCGGAAATCATCAAACTGCCCATTACCGGCGGCCTTCCGGGTTATCTCGGCTGGCTCGATACCACCACCGCGTCCGATAAAGGGAGTGGGGACGTTGTTCGGTAAGATAGGAAGTTGATGTCGCCGGAGATGGTTCAAGATTGCCGGGTGAGATGAAGCTTTACGTCATGCCCTTTGCAGCAACCCTTTGATCTCAGCGGTGAAGGAGGTCATGACAAGCAGCGGGCTGGCGTTGCGTTCGATGGCGCGGATAGCATCTTCGGCGATGGTCGAAATCCGGAAGAAATCGGGGTTTGGGAAGTTTTTGGCAAAACGGTCGATTGCATCGCTGATGTCAGGGTTGTTCAGTTCCTGAAATCCGGGATCGATGCGGCGGTGGTTTGCATCCTGAAAGAAGAGCAGGAGAGCGGCCAGAAAGAGCGTCAGTTCACTGCGTGACATGTTTTTGGCGTTCTCTTCGCATGCGATTATTGCTTCGTGAAAGCGGCTTGGTGTGAGCACTTTACGCAGGTATTCGAGTGCCTGGTTGCGCAGCACAATGGTGGGTGTTTCTGCAGGGTCACCGTCGCGGTTGTTGATCAGTTCCCAGGCAAGCCGGAGGTTTCCTCTCGAAAAACTGACAATAAAGCTCAGTTCTGGCTCAATGATGTCCGGGCGGTTTTCCTGCAGCCATTGCCGGAGTTCTTTGGCAGTAACCCTCGAAAAACTTACGCTTTGGCATCGTGAGCGGATTGTGGGCAGCAGCGCTTCGGGCCTCGATGAGACAAGAATGAACATGACGTGCGCTGGCGGTTCTTCGAGCAGTTTCAGCAGTTTGTTGGCGGCTGAGGGGTGCAGCCTTTCGGCCTGTGAAATAATGAAAATCTTTTTGCTTCCCTCACTTGGCATAAACGAGGCTTTATGCTGCAGGGCGACAATCTGCTCGGTCAGAATACCCATTGATCGCTCCATGGCAGGGGAGAAATAGGGGTTCTGCTGTTTTTGCTCAAGCAGCGCTTCGTAGCGTTCCCGTGCTTCGGTAAATCGCTTGTTCTCTTTTTTTGCGGAATCACCGGGATCGAGCAGGGCGGATTCTACCGGAAAAATGTACTCGACATTCTGGTGCATGAAAGAGCCTACCTGCAGGCAGTCAGGACATGTTTGGCATGATCCTTCAGTGTAGCTCCCTTTGGCGGTGTGGCAGTTGAGGATGGAGGCTATTTCAAAGGCTACAGACTCTTTTCCCGACCCTTCCGGGCCGGTGAAAAGGTAGGCATGAGCAAAACGTCCAGTTTCAAGTGCTTTTTGCAGGACGCGGATCTGCTGTTTCTGACCGATAATGTTTTGCCAGCTCATGCCTCTTCTGTCACGTTCAGATAAAGGTCAGCCAGTTGTAGGGGTCTTCGCCGGTCTGGACAATCTTAAGATATTTGAACTGCAGCTCTTCGGTAATAGGGCCGCGTTTTTCATTGCCTATCGGGTATTTGTCGATGCTTCTGACCGGGGTAATTTCAGCAGCAGTACCGGTAAGGAAGACTTCGTCGGCAATATAGAGTGCTTCGCGGGGAATGAGCGTTTCGCGAACTTCATATCCGAGTTCCTTTGCAATATGCATGACGGCGTAGCGGGTAAAGCCCGGCAAAATTGACTGGGCCGACATGGGGGTATAGATGACCCGGTCGCGGACAACAAAAATGTTTTCGCCACTTCCTTCGGAAACATAGCCGTTGACATCGAGCGCAAGCCCTTCGGCATAGTCGTCCATCAGGGCTTCCATTTTGATGAGCTGCGAGTTGAGATAGTTGCCTCCGGCTTTTGCCCATGCAGGCAGGGTGTTGGGGGCTGGTCTGTTCCATGAGGATACACGCACATCAACGCCGGTTTCAAGCACATCTTCTCCAAGATAGGTGCCCCATTCCCAGGTAGCGATGGCAACCTCGATTGAAGCCCGGTGAGGGTTGACTCCAAAAGCGCCCTGTCCACGGTAGACCAGAGGACGGACATAGCAGGATTTGTGACTGTTGGCGTGAATGGTGCTGATGACAGCCTCTTTCAGCTCTTTTTCGGAATATGGAATTTCAATACGGTATATTTTTGAGGAATCTCTGAGCCGTTTGATGTGTTCGTCCAGAAAAAGCAGTGCTGAGCCCTTCTGGGTTTCATAGCAGCGTATTCCTTCAAAGGTGGATGAGCCGTAGTGGACAACATGTGACAGAATGTGGATTTTTGCGTCATTCCAGTCAATGAGCTCTCCGTTCATCCATATTTTAGCAGACTTGTTCATGATGCAGGTATTGGATGTTAAAACATTACCAGTATAAAACTCAAGATATATTGTTTTGTGTTTTTTAAAAGTAAAAGCAGGCATTTTTCTGCAGTTGTCGGGCAATTGGTTCTCTTTTGAGCCCAGGCAAAGCATTTGTTTTGATTGAGAAGATATGGTCAGCAGCGGAAGATGAAACAACCCTGCAGCAGGCCGCAGGGTGTTGTTTCGGTTCTAATTCAAAAGCTCAGTAGATTCTTTCGTAAACACCCTCTACCTCGCGCAATATCGGCTCGTAGACTCCTGGCTTGCGTCCGAAGCAGATGCCGAGAGATTCGTACATGGCGACATGTTCCAGATCCACGTGGCGCTGAACAATTGCCTTGCTGGATTCAATGAACTCAACTTTGCGACCCTTGACTTTTGAGATTGTCACTCCGGTCTTGCCTTCGAGCAGGAGCAGTATTGCCGCCGCACCAGCTTCGAAGCCGAAGTTGATGTCGTATGCCGAAGAGTTGCCTGAACGGACAAGGTGTCCGGGATGAACTTCGCGAACTTCCGGAATTTCATAAATGCCTTCGACGAACATACCGGTCTCTTTCATGAAAAGAGGCATGGCCGGGTCGGCTTTCATTTTTTTCTGGATTTGCTGGCAGGTGAATTTTCCGGCTCCGGCAAGTTTTTTGTGACCGAAGGCATCAATTCCTGCAGATTCATCGACTATATCGCTGCCGTCTGCATTTTTCAGTCCTTCAGCGACGACAATGGTGTAGGTGCCGCTATGCACATCGCTCTCCCTGATCCGGCGGGTAAAGCGTTCTGCAAGATGTTCGTAAACGATATCCCAGTCCGCCGGAATTTCCGGTATGAGAATACAGTCAGCTTCTGCTGCAACGCCACTGCGGAAAGCGGTATGACCGGCATAACGACCGAATACTTCGGTAACCAGAACCCGGTTGTGGGTTTTGCCGGTTGTTTTAAGATCGTGCACAAACTGTGCGATGCGGTTGATGGTGGAGTCGCCGCCGACCGAGTAGGTTTGCAGGTCGAGATCCATGGTTTTCGGTGCGTGGATACACTGAATCCCTTTCTGGTTGAGATCAACCATAACGCTACCCGAATCGTCACCACCGCTGATAATGAGAGCATCGAGGTCAAATTTTTTCATGCCAGCCTTGATGCGGTTGTACTTTTCCGGATTGCTTATGGCTTTGATCTTGACTCTTGAATGACCTGCCTCTGAACCGGCAAAACTGGCGTCAAACCGGTCAAGACGTTCCTGGTCAAGGCGGACAATAGTCTCCTGATCGAGAAGGTTGTATAATCCGGCATATCCGTTAGGGATGATATAGAGCTCAAGGCCTTTTGACTGAGCCATCAATGCTGCGCCTTTCAGCACGGCATTGAGCCCGCCACAATCGCCGCCGCTGGTAAGTATTCCGATTTTTTTCACTGTTACGCTCTCCTTTCAATGCTCAGGTTAGTTTTTAATGGCCGAATTTATTTATTTGTCAGGAAATAAATAGTTCCTGCTTCTGGCTGTCAAGATAGATTTTTTGTATGATTTTTCAACGACCAGCCTTAAAATTAATAGCGGACTATACTTCCTCTAATGCCTGAAATGATTTTTTTTGAATGAATTATATGGATCAGGCGAGGATCGCTTTTGTGCACCTCAGAGAGAGAAAACGACAGACAGCCCTCACAGCTCTTGGTGTGGCGGTCGGTTCGGCCATGCTGGTTACTACTATTGCTGTGTCAAGGGGTTCTTCGTCAAATGTTATCGCCAAGGTGATTGATACTGCGCCGCATGTGCTTATCAGCGCAGAAAGGGTTGTTCCTCTGGTACCTGACAATATTATTGTGCAAAATGGTGGCAGGGTTGCCATGGTGACCAAAAACGTTACACCGGATAAACAGGAGGTTATCAAGAATTATACCGGAGTTGTCGAGAGTATCCGGCCTGTTGAGGAGCTTCGGAGTATTTCCCCTTTTGTGCTCAGCAAAGTGATTGCACGTAACAAAACCCGCTTTACTCCCTGTGTTACCCGTGGTGTTGTTCCTCATCTTGAAGCTGATATTGCCGGCCTGAAAAAAAACCTGATTGAAGTAAACGCCCTCGATGAGCTGGCCTATACGCCGAATGGTATTCTTGTCGGCGATCTTCTGGCAAAAAAACTCAATGCCGGTTACCGTGACCGGATTGTGCTTGTCACAAAGAACAGTGAAGAGTTTCCTGTCACGGTGGTGGGTCGTTTCAGCAGCGGATTCAATGCAAAGGATGAGCGTGAAGCTTATGTGAATCTGTCACTTGCCCAGAGAATGGAGGGGATAGCCTCGAATTCGGTGACTGGTATTGGTTTGAGAACGGCTCATGTGGAGCGTGCGGCTGAGACCGCAGCCAAAGTTCAGGCACTTTCCGGTTACCACAGCGAGAGCTGGGATGAAACCAATCGCAACGTGATCGAATTTTACAATCGTAACGCTGTAATCACGCTGGTGCTGGTCGGATTTGTCTTTATTGTTGCGGGTCTCGGAGTTTCATCCGTCATGACCACCGTGGTACTGCAGAAGGTCAAGGATATTGCCATCATGCGCTCGATGGGTGTGCAGCGAGGGAGCATTACCCGTATTTTCATGCTTGAGGGGTTCATGATAGGTGTTCTCGGGGTTCTTGTCGGCAGTCCGATGGGCCATGTTATATGCCATTTTGTTTCGCTTATCCGCTTTGAGGCCAGTACTGCCGGAGTGCTGAAGAGCGACCGACTCAACCTGCTCGAAATGGCGGATTCTCACCTTATTGTCATCGTGTTTGGTATCCTGATTGCGGTGTTTTCCTCCCTGAGCCCGGCACGAAAAGCGACGCGATATATGCCGGTCAGTATACTCAGGGGTGAAGTCGGGGCTTAGATGGAGCGGATAATGCAGACCGCATGGGCGGCAGCACCCTCTTCCCGTCCAATGTAGCCGAGTTTTTCGTTGGTGGTTGCCTTGACCGATACGGTGCCGATCTCAACGCCAAGACAGCGGGCAATGTTTTTACGCATCTCGGTAATGTAAGAGGCGATTTTGGGTGCTTCGAGCAGCAGCATGGCATCCACGTTCATTGTCTGGTATCCGTTCTTTTCCAGCAGTTTTGCGACATGTTTGAGCAGGATCATGCTGTCGATATCCTTGTAATCCTCGCTTGTGTTGGGAAAGTGCAGGCCTATGTCTCCCAGTGCCGCTGCACCAAGAAGGGCATCACTGATGGCATGAAGCAGTACGTCGGCATCACTGTGGCCGTCAAGTCCTTTGTCTCCGGGGATGTGAACGCCTCCGATCACAAGTTTCCGACCCTCTGCAAACGGGTGTACATCAATACCAATTCCAATACGCATGTTGATACAGTTTTTTTGTGAGTTATAACCGAAAAGGTAGCAAAAGATAGAATAAATAAGGAAAAATCAGAACCTGATGAGCTTTGTGTCAGGAAAAATCATGAAAAAAGTGCACACTTTCTTTGATTGATTATTTTACGGCAATGTTTTGGATAACAGAGGGTAAGTTCTGTTTTTTTTCGTAATCAGAGGGAATGGAGGGATCGCGCATGACTTTTTTTCAACTTCAGCGTTTTTTCTGGGTATGTGCCGGAACGCCGGTTGCAATGATTGAAAGGTACCCGACCGAGCACAGCAAATATCTCGGTATCGGGGCGACAATCTTTTTTACCGCTTTGTTTGCGGGCCTGTCAGGCGGCTACGCGCTGTATTTCGTTTTTTCCGGCAGTTCATTTGCGGAATTGTGGGCATTGCTCTTCGGCCTTATCTGGGGCCTGGCCATCTTCAATCTCGACAGATATATCGTTTCAAGTATCAACAAAAGCTCCAAAGGGCTCAAACAGTTCTATCAGGCCTCTCCCCGGCTGGTTTTTGCTGTGCTCATTGCCATTGTCATTGCCCGTCCCCTTGAACTGAAAATATTTGACAAGGAGATTCATGAGCAGCTTCGGGCGCGCTACCTTTCAGATCAGCAGCAGCGTATTGTCAAGGTGCAGTACTCTTTCAGGGAGAAATACGCCCTTGAGCTTCAGCAGATAAAAAACTATCAGGAAGAGTATGACCGGTTGAGTGGCGATGTCAATCGTTTGCGTGAGGAGCTTAAACAGGAGGTCTTTGGTTCACGTACATCAACCACTTCCGGTGTAGCCGGGTATGGCACCTATGCCAAAAACAAGGAAGAGGTTGTGAAGTCCAAGCAGGTAAGGCTTGAATATCTTGCGGCTCAACTGGCCTCTCTGCAGCAGTACATGAACAGCCAGAAAGCCGCTGAGGGGCTCAACAACCAGATGATGCTCGGCGATGAGAGTCTTGACAGAAAAGCTGCCAGTGCGGGTTTTGCTGACCGAAACTGGGCGCTTGGTGAGTTGACTCATTCGTCGAACGATGTGAGCCGTTCGTCGGCCAATGCGGTTTATTTCATCACCCTGCTTTTCATCACCTTCGAATGTGCTCCGCTCATTGTCAAGCTGCTCTCCAATGTCGGGCCATCAGATGTTGATATCAGGGAAACAGAATCCCGGATTATCTCCCAACTGACCAATAACTCTTTTCTCTCAACAAATCGTACGGTGAGGGAATATCGTCTTCCGGGTTCGAAAATCGGAGTACGGCGAGCGAGGAAATATCTCGTGAACAAAAGGGGGGGAGGGCGACAGGGCTAACGGGTAAGCAGACTTCCCCTGTACTCCATGAGCGGCATTGCTCCTGGTGCGGAAAAGTGTTCTTCAATGGCAGTGGCGACCTTTTCGCCGATATCTGGATAGACAAAGTTCATGGTGCCTATCTGTACAGCGCTTGATCCTACAAGCAGAAACTCCATGGCATCTCCAAATCCGGCAATACCACCCATGCCAACAACAGGGATTTTTACGGCATTGTAAACTTCCCACACCTTGGCAAGGGCAATCGGTTTGATTGCAGGGCCGGAAAGTCCACCGGTAATGTTTTTCAACAGAGGCCTGCGGGTTTTATGATTAACGGCCATGCCTACAACCGTGTTGATGAGTGAAACCGAATCTGCACCAGCTTCTTCCGCCGCCAGGGCGATGGAGCTGATGGAAGTAACGTTCGGCGTCAGCTTTATCATGAGGTGCCGGGTGGTTATGTGGCGCAGTTCCGAGACAATCTCAAAGGTCGCCTCGCGGCTGACACCCATAATCATGCACTCACCCTTGACGTTCGGGCAGGAAAGGTTTATTTCGTAACCATTGAGACCTTCTACCTCATCAAGTCGTGAGACGACCTCACAATATTCGTCAATCGAGCGTCCAGCAATATTGACAATGACCGCTGTATCGAGAGTGCGCAGAAAGGGTACTTTTTCTGCAATGAACCGTTCCAGACCGACATTTGCCAGTCCGATGGCATTGATCATGCCTGACGGAGTCTCTGCGATACGCTGTGGAGGATTGCCTGTTCTGGGTTCGAGGGATATAGCCTTGGTGACCACTCCTCCGATTTTTGAAAGATCACAAAGGGTGTTGAGTTCTTCGCCATAAGAGACGGTGCCCGATGCAAGCAGTACCGGTGATTTCAGTTCAAGCCCCCGGCCGAGAGATACAGCCGCAGAGGGTGATGGTTTTGCGGTTTCGTGTTGGCTCATGTTGTAACGGTGCTTGACTGCTCTTTTCATGCCTTGACAGGATAACGGGTATCCTGCAGGCATGAAAAAGATGATTGCAGCAAAAACGATCAGTTCTTTTATCTGTTCAGATAGTACTTGGTCGCATAGTCACGTACCATTCTGTGGGTGTTGTATTCCGGTGCAATTGTAGCAATGGCATTCCTGATTTTTTTGATCCAGCGAACAGGAATGTTCAGTTCGTTGCGTTCGTAATATGTCGGAATGATCTGGTTTTCCAGCGTCGTGTAGAGTTTTTCGGCATCGAAGCGATCCTGCTCTTCATGATTTTCAAATGATTCGCCATGTCCGATCGCCCAGCCGTTTTCGCCGTTATAGGCTTCAGGCCACCATCCGTCAAGCACACTGAAATTCAGGCCACCGTGCAGTACGGTTTTTTCGCCTGATGTACCACTGGCCTCCATTGGTCTTACCGGGGTATTAAGCCAGATGTCAACGCCTGAAACCATTCGTTTTGCTACACCAAGGTTGTAGTTTTCAAGGAAAATAACTTTCCCGGTAAACTGCGGACGGCGGGAGTGTTCGACGATCTGACGGATATAGTCTTTTCCTGCATCATCGTGAGGATGAGCTTTTCCGGCGAAGACAATCTGCACCGGCATTGTAGAATGATTGATGATTCTGTTAAGGCGGTCAAGATCCCTGAAAATCAGCGGTGCGCGTTTGTAAGTGGCAAACCTGCGGGCAAATCCTATGGTCAGAACATCGGGTGAAAGCGTGTTTTTCTCGGAACGCATGGCATCATATTCGTTATGGAACGAATTGATATGCTGGTGAAAGAGCTGGTTGGCAAGATAGCGGTCGATAAAGTCAACAAGGTTGCGTTTCAGGCTGTAGCGCAACGACCAGAGATCTTCATCGGTAACTTTCGCCAGAGCGGCTTCAGCAGTTTCACGTGAGAGTGTCAAATCATCTATGCTCTCTGCAAAGTGCTTCCAGAAGGTATCGGTAAGTCCGCATGTCCAACTGTTTGCATGTACTCCGTTTGTAATATGACCGATTGGCACTTCAGAAACCTTTTTCTCAGGGTAGAGGTGTTGCCACATGGTGCGTGAGACCTCTCCGTGCAGTTTGGATACGCCGTTTGCCGAACGTGAAAGGTTCAACGCCAGCACCGTCATGGTGAAGAGCCCGTAAATATTGTTCTTGTCTTCGGAACCGAGTAACATCAGGTCATCGAAATCCATTCCGATGCCGGCAAGGTACTTGTCAAAGGTGTAATGCATCATGTCTCTGGAGAAACGATCATGGCCAGCAGGAACCGGCGTATGCGTCGTGAAGACACAGCGTGAGCGAACCTTTTCCATTGCAGCCACTTTTGTCTCACCTGCAGCAAGTTCCTTTGCGAGCAGTTCAAGAGTGAGAAATGCTGAATGCCCTTCATTCATGTGATAAACTGCTGGTTGTACGCCAAGTTTTTCGAGCAGTTTTACGCCACCGATACCGAGGAGAATTTCCTGGTTGATGCGCATGTTCTGGTCGCCACCATAGACTCTGCAGCAGATATCGCGGTAGTGTGATTCGTTTGTAGGAATATTGGTGTCAAGAAGGTAGAGCGTTGCACGGCCAACTTTGAGACTCCATGCCTGGGCAAGAACTTCGCTTTGTGCTATATTGACTGAAATGATGAGATCTTTACCGTCAGGGCCGATAACTTTTTCTATCGGAAGGCTTTCAGGGTATTGCAGAGGGTAATCTTCCATTTGCCAGCCGTCCTGGTTCAGGTACTGGCGGAAGTATCCCTCCTTGTAAAACAGGGTGATTCCAATAAAATTGATGCCGAGGTCGCTGGCAGATTTCAGGTGATCTCCCGCCAAGACTCCAAGTCCACCGGAATAAATCCTGACGCTTTCATGAATTCCAAATTCAGCGCTGAAATAGGCTACCGGATTTTTGACAAGCTCAGGTGCATTTTTTGCCGCCCAGGTATCTTTTGAATTGAGGTAGTTCGTAAAACGCGCATGAGCACGGTCTATTTTTCCGGCAAATTCGCCGTGACAACGTGCAGTCAATTCGTCATTGGATATATGCCGCAAAAGCTCTACAGGATTGTGATTGTTTCTTTCCCAATGCAGGGGAGAGAGTTCTTCAAAAATCTGTTTAGCTTCCGTATCCCATGACCACCAGAGATTTCTTGTCAGTTCTTTAAGGGAAGTTATTTTTTTTTGCATAATTGAATCGGGGATAATGATTTCTTTGCTGCAGCAGCCTGAGGGATGGCAGAATTATAAAAGCTTTTGGGCAATCCTGTTGATATGCCTGATGAATAAAAGGTCTAATTTACTGTTTTAGAATCGAAAACCGCAAGTCTTAATAAATTGATTACTGGAGTGGTAAAAATAGCGCATATATCGGATCTTCACCTATCCGGTAAGCAGGATCGGCGACAGCTCGACGAGTTTGATCGTATGCTCGCCCATTTCAACACAGTAGGGTTCGATCATCTTGTCATTTCAGGCGATCTCAGCAACAGTGCCGATCCCGCTGATTGGGAGATTGTAAGGGAAAAACTGAGGAGCCACGCTCTTTATCGCTGGGAGAAGACAACAGTTATTGCCGGTAATCATGATATGACCAATCTTGAAGAGGAGATGCGTTTCTATAACGCATTGAACCCGCTTCCGGGGGTGCGCAGAAAAGCATTTAATCGCAAAATCGTCCACTTTTGCAGTTTTTTTCAGGAGCTCATTACCGGTGAAGAGCGTGGAGACAAGGCATTTCCTTTCGTCAAGATTATAAACTACCCTTCGGTGAAGATCGCCATTGTGGCGCTCAATTCAGTCTATCCGTGGTATCCTGCCGATAATCCTCTCGGAGCAAGGGGTGTTATCAATCCCGGCCAGCTCAAAGCCCTCACTCCTGCAAATGTTGTTTCGTCACTTAAAGAGTGCTTTGTCATCGGACTTTGCCACCACGCCTACAAGGTCTACGGCACAGATTCGCTGATTGACCAGGCTTTTGACTGGACCATGGAGCTGAAAAACCGTGAAGAGTTTCTCGCCGTCATGAAGACCCTGCAGGCAAAGCTGGTGCTGCACGGTCATTTTCACCGTTTTCAGACCTACACGGTGAGCGGCATAAACTTTATCAATGGAGGAAGTTTCCGTTACACTCCTGAATGCTACAGTGAGCTTATCATTGAGGGAAAGGAGAGTTTCAGGCAGAGTTTTATCTCTCTATGAGCGGCGAAGAAACCCGGCAACACTTCTGCTCTGCAGAGAGCCGTCTTGCCGGGATGTAGTGGCGGTGGAACACCGATTGGTTCAGCTCTGGCCTCTTCGTGCGAGCTGACGATCCATCATGATAAGGGCATGACCCTTCTCACCGGCCATTTTCAGGGTTTCAAGGATTGCTGACGCCGCCGCCTCTTCCTCTACCTGCTCTTCGATGAACCAGTGCAGAAAAGTCTGAGAGGCATAGTCTTTCTCTTCGAGGGCAGCTTCATAGAGCTTGTTGATGAGCACGGTTATTTTCCGTTCGTGCTTTAGTACCTCCTCAAAAAGTGCGGTTGGAGACTTGAACTCAAGGGGGGGCGCTTCGATCTCCTGAAGCTCCACGCGACTGCCGCGATCATTGATAAACTTGTAGAGTTTCATGGCATGGCCACTCTCTTCGCGGTTCTGGAGTTTGAGCCAGTTTGCAAAACCAGGTAAATTCTGCGATTCAGCATAAGCCGCCATTGAAAGGTAGAGATATGCCGAAGAGAATTCCGCGTTGAGCTGATCGTTGAATGCTTTCTGAAGTGCTTTGCTTAACATACTGTTATTCCCTGATGATTTTTGTTTGCCATATATACACTCTTCATCACTCATCAAGAACAAACTCCAACGGCAATTAGTTTCTCTTACAGGATGCTGTTCTCTTTCATATACTCACGGATTCTCTCGGCATGGTCGCGATCTTCCTGGTTGAGCTGCTTGAAAATATTGGCCGAAAAAGAGCTGGTGGGACTGTCGAGAAAATGCTGGAAATGGGATTCACCGGCAGCCATTTCAATATCGAGTGCGGCCTTGAATGCATCAGCTCTTGAAGGCGGTTTTGCTGAATATTCGCTTACAAGCCCTGAAATTCGCTGGTTGGTATCGATCAGGGATTGCAGGTCTTTTGCCAGCAGATTATCCGGAAAGAACTCTTCAGGCTGAGGCTGTTTTTTTTCCTGCTGCAGGAGTGAAGCGTGGCCTCTTTCCTCCATTGCAAGCTGCCACCAGAAATCCTCATCGTCAGAAAAAGAGTCATGAAAGATGGTGTAGAGCTTGGCAAGGTTCAGTTCAAGTTTTATCGATTCGTCAAGGTGGTGTTGGGGAATAGCGGGCATGGTCAATACTGTTTTGGTTGCTGTTGGATCCTTTTTCCACTCAAGCAAAGAGCGGCACTGTAAGGGGCACAATCCTTTGCATTCAAATATAACCGGGAGTTATCTTTTCCAGAGGATTATTTTTTTTGTCAACAGAAAATTTCCGTCAATCACGGCAACCACTCATGCTGAAAAAAATTGTTTCAGGAGGCCAGACCGGTGTTGACCGGGCAGCGCTCGATGCCGCCATATCCAGCAATCTTCAGCACGGAGGATGGTGCCCGCAGGGGCGACGGGCGGAAGATGGAAGAATAGCCGAGAGCTACCAGCTTGTTGAAACTCCTCAATCCCTCTATCCGCAGAGAACGGCCTGGAATGTCCGTGACTCAGACGGCACCCTGATTCTTGCGCGCAAGTCCCTGCAAGGCGGCACACTTTACACCATGCAGCGCGCCAGAAAAGCTCACAAGCCTTTTTTGATCGTCTCTCCAGATGATCTGGCAGCAGTTGCACAGGTTCGTCAATGGATCGAGACGAACGCTATTGAAGTGCTCAATGTTGCCGGGCCGAGAGCCAGTTCTGAACCCGGTATCTACGCTGTGGCGCGGAGGTTTCTTGATGCCCTGATTCCTGCGTGTCTGCCCTGATTCCATATCCCCATCATTTCCATGCAACCAAAAAACGGTATCGGGCGAACACGCGGGAATCGAAATACGCGGGGATTTTATTTGTCGCGGTAGGAGGAGTACTCCTGGAGGCTTTTGACTCCGAACTCCTGGTGGCGGATACAGTCGATTGCCTGAACCGATGCTTCGGCGGCCTCTATTGTGGTGACAAAGGGGACGTTGCTCAGTACTGATGCAGCGCCGATTGCCTCTTCGTCGTGCAGTGCTTTTTCGCCTCTTGGGGTATTGATGACAAAGTTGATCTTGCCGTGCTTGATGATGTCGAAGATGTTCGGACGACCCTCTTCACCGACCTTGAAGACCTTTTTGCACTCAATGCCGTGCTCTGTCAGGAAGCTGTGTGTGCCTGCTGTGGCAATCAGGTCGAAGTCCATGCGGTAGAGCGCTCGTGCAATGTCAAGAATTCTCTGGTTTTTGTCCTGGTCGTTGACACTGATAAAGACTGCACCGGAGAGGGGCAGATGCATGTTTGCCGCCTGGTATGCTTTGGCAAAGGCTTCGGGGAACTCGTCAGCAAGGCTCATGGCTTCACCGGTCGAGCGCATTTCAGGGCCGAGGTAGACGCCTGATTTGACAAATTTTGAGAATGGGAAGACTGGTTCCTTGATGGCCAGATGCTTCATGCCGAGTTCGTCGCAATCTTTCAGGTCGTACTCCTTGCGCAGGTCGCTGAGCTTTTCGCCAAGCATGACTCTGGTTGCAATTTTTACCACAGGGATGGCGGTTGCCTTGCCGACAAATGGAACAGTACGGCTGGCTCTCGGGTTTACCTCGATTACATAGACACTCTCGTTCTGCACGGCATACTGAATGTTCATCAGTCCGACCACCTTGAGGTTTGCCGCCAGCTTGCGGGTATACTCCTTCATCGTGGCAATGACATTCTGGCTGATGTTATGATAGGGCAGAATGGAGGTGGAGTCTCCGCTGTGAATGCCTGCAGCCTCGACATGCTGCATGATGCCGCTGATGACGCAGTCAGTGCGGTCGGCAATGGCGTCGATATCGAATTCAACGGCGGTTTCCAGAAAACGGTCGATCAGAAGGGGATATTTTTCCGTAATAAAGAGCGCCTGGTCGATATACTCCTTGAGCGAATCGTCGTTGTAGACGATTTTCATTGCCCGTCCGCCGAGAACATAGCTTGGCCGGACAAGGGCAGGGTAGCCGATTCTGCGGGTTATCTCCTTGGCTTCATCGAGGTTTATGGCTGTGCCGTATTCGGGATGCGGGATATCGAGCTGTTCAAGCAGAGCCCCGAATTTCTTGCGGTCTTCAGCCATGTCAATGCCTTTGGAGGAGGTACCGAGAATGGTTACTCCAGCTTCATGCAGTTTGGTTGAGAGCTTCAGCGGTGTCTGGCCTCCAAAGCTGACAATGACACCGAGCGGCTTTTCGTGCTCTATGATGCGGATGGTGTCTTCAAAGGTGAGCGGTTCGAAGTAGAGTTTGTCGGCTATATCGTAGTCCGTGGAAACAGTTTCAGGGTTACAGTTTACCATGATGGTCTCATAGCCGGCCTCCCTGAGGGCGAAGACTGCCTGGACGCAACAATAGTCAAACTCGATGCCCTGGCCGATGCGGTTAGGCCCTCCACCGAGGATAATTACCTTTTTGCGGTCGGAAACAATGGATTCGTTTTCCTCTTCGTAGGTCGAATAGTGGTAGGGAGTTTTTGCGTCGAACTCCGCTGCGCAGGTATCGACGGTTTTAAAAACGGATTCAACACCGTAATGTTTTCTCAGAGCCCTTATGGATGGCTCGGCAGTGTTGAAAATATTGGCAAGCTGAAAATCGGAAAAGCCGTTTTGCTTGGCTTTCAGCAGCATCTCTTTCGGGAATTTCCGGGCAAGGTCAATAACCTCCTGCGGCAGGTCGGAAGCTTGTATGGTCATGCAATCTCGATAGGTTAGAAATAGCTTCAGAATACAGGGCTGTCAGAGAAGGTAACAATTCACCTTCTTATTATAAAGCCCGTGCATTATACAAAAATGCTCATGCTTCTCAAAGCTGCCTGTTTTGTTGTTCCTTTAAGCTTCTTTTTCCACACCCTGAAAATGGAACAGGATTTTTTTACATTACCTTTGTCTTCATGAAAAAATCTCTTTTCGAAAAAAGGTGTAACAACGCGTATGGACAAAAAGATTTTCGATACTATCGAAGCTGCTCTTGAAGATATCAGGCTGGGCAAGCTGGTTATTGTCATTGATGACGAGGATCGTGAAGATGAGGGTGATTTTATTGCTGCCGCAGACCGTGTTACCACGGAAATGGTCAATTTTATCACCAAGGAGGCCCGAGGTTTGCTTTGTGTTGCTGTCACCATGAAGCGGGCAAAAGAGCTGCAGCTCGATCCGATGGTGCAGCGAAATACCTCCCAGCATGAGACCAATTTCACCGTATCGGTCGATGCCATTGCCGAAGGAGTCACGACCGGGATTTCAGCTTACGATCGGGCAATGACCATCAAGATGCTTGGCGACCCATCCTTTACGGCGGACGATTTTTCCCGGCCCGGACATATTTTTCCTCTTCGTGCCATGGATGGCGGTGTGCTTCGCCGAGTTGGACATACAGAAGCTGCGGTTGATCTTGCACGTCTTGCCGGATTCAGCCCTGTTGGTCTTCTTTGCGAGATTCTGCACGATGATGGCAGTATGGCCCGCCTCCCTGAACTGATCAAGATCAAGGAAAAATTCGGACTGAAGCTTATTACCATCAAGTCCCTTGTTGCCTATCAGATGCAGCGCAACAAGCTTGTGCAGCGTGCAGTCGAGTCGAGACTGCCGACCATACACGGCGAGTTCCGCCTTATCGCCTATGAATCATTTACCGACCAGCAGAACCACATGGCTTTTGTCAAAGGGGATGTTACCACTGACGAACCGGTTCTTGTCAGGGTTCACTCCCAGTGTGCTACCGGCGATACCTTTGCCTCCCTGCGCTGCGATTGCGGCAACCAGCTTAATTCAGCGCTTGCCATGATTGAAAAAGAGGGGCGCGGTGTGCTCATCTATCTCATGCAGGAAGGAAGGGGGATTGGGCTCATCAACAAACTGAAAGCCTATAACCTTCAGGACGAAGGGTTCGATACGGTCGAGGCAAATGAAAAACTTGGTTTCAAGGCTGATTTGCGAGACTACGGTATTGGAGCCCAGATTCTCGAGGATCTCGGAGTTCGCAAAATGAGGCTCATGACCAATAATCCGAAAAAAGTGGTTGGTCTCGAGGGGTATGGTCTGGAAATTGTTGAACGCATATCGCTCGAAATTGCTCCAAATCCCATGAACCAGATCTATCTGGACACAAAACGTGACAAACTTGGTCACATGATCGGTTGTTCATGTGGCAATGACGCTCTTTACCTTGAACAGATCGCAGCAGAAAAATTAAAAAATACACATCCCAACCCGTAAACTTCCGTCAGGAAAAGGACAGAGACACCGATGGATACCGACATACTTCAAGTTCAGGATCAAGAGCTTTTTGCGGCCATTGCCAATGAAATGACTCGCCAGACTGAAACGCTTGAACTCATTGCTTCTGAAAATTTCACCAGTCGTGCGGTCATGCAGGCTTGCGGGTCGGTGATGACCAATAAATATGCCGAAGGCTATCCCGGCAAGCGCTATTATGGCGGTTGTGAGTATGTCGATGTGGCAGAAAACCTTGCTCGCGACCGGGCAAAGAAACTTTTTGGCTGCGAATATGTCAATGTGCAGCCGCACTCTGGTTCAAGCGCCAACATGGCGGTGCTTTTTTCGGTACTGAAACCCGGTGACCGTATCATGGGTCTTGACCTCTCACATGGTGGTCATCTCACCCATGGCAGTGCAGTCAATTTTTCCGGTCAGATGTTCGATGCACATTTCTACGGTGTTGACCGTCAAACCGGCTGCATCGACATGAACAAGGTTGAAGAGATTGCTCTGCAGGTCAGGCCGAAACTTATTATTTGCGGCGCAAGTGCCTATTCCCAGGGTTTTGATTTGAAAGCGTTCCGCGCGATTGCCGACAAGATAGGAGCGTTGCTTATGGCCGATATTGCCCATCCTGCCGGTCTTATTGCTGCCGGGCTTCTGGGTGACCCCATGCCTCACTGCCATTTTGTGACCACCACCACGCACAAGACCCTTCGCGGTCCAAGGGGTGGCATGATCATGATTGGCAAAGATTTCGAGAACCCCATGGGTCTGACCATCAAAACCAAAACCGGTTCCAGGGTAAAAATGATGTCCGAGGTTATGGATGCCGAGGTAATGCCAGGCATACAGGGCGGCCCGCTCATGCATATTATTGCCGGCAAGGCAGTTGCCTTTGGAGAGGCACTGAAACCGGAGTTCAGGGAATATGCAATCCAGGTCATGAAAAATGCCGCAGTGATGGCTGAAAAGTTTGTGGCTCTTGGTTACAATATTGTTAGTGGTGGTACCAAAAACCATCTCATGCTGCTTGATCTTCGCAACAAGAACGTTACCGGAAAGGTTGCCGAGAACCTTCTGCACTCAGCAGGTATTACCGTCAACAAGAACATGGTGCCTTTTGACGACAAGTCTCCCTTTGTGACGAGTGGTATTCGTATTGGTACTCCTGCAATGACCACAAGGGGGATGAAAGAAACCGACAGTACTCTTATTGCCGAGCTTATCGACCGAGTTATCTCTGCAGCCGAAAAGCCGGAGATTGGAGATATTTGCCGTGGTGTCAGAGCGGAAATCAGGGAGCTTTGTCTCAGTCATCCGATTGACGGATACGTCGTTTGAGAAGATACTGATTCTTTTGTTTGCAAAGCCGTCTTCAGGGAGTTTTTCCGGGAGGCGGCTTTTTTTGTGTCATCAAAGCCTTTTACTGGCTGTTGAGAATGGATGTTATCATCGTACCAAGGTCACGGGAGGTTTTCCTGATTTTTTTGTCAAGCAGAATCTTTTCCCTCGACAGCTCGATCTCGCGGTTTGTATCGCTCTCATGGCGGATCTTTTCCGTTATCACCTCATTCTGGCGGATCAGGGGCTCCAGAATAAGGTTTTTGAAGGCATCGAGGAACATTGTCAGACACCGTTTTGCATTTTGAGCGTGCAGGTCGGATTGTTCAAGCCATTTATTGCTTACCGGTTGCTCGATAAGCAAACCGGAGGCAAGGTCTCTCGATTCCGGATGACTGAACATGCTTATTTCGGTTGTGATGTCGATCCTCTCTTCCGGGTTGGCGGCAATCTCATGGTAGCGGCGGATCATGTGGGTAAAAATCTCCTGCGCCTCCCTGTGTGGCAACTCCAGCATCTCTTCATGTGAAGCGGCAAACTCCAGAACGGCATTGCCATACGCGGTGCTTTCAAGCAGCGCTTTCAAAAAAGTTTTTTCCAGAACCGAGAAGTTTGTCTGTTCCCGGCGCGGAGAGGGAACGACCAGTCGATCTTCGGCTGAGACTCTCTTCTTTTCCTCTGTCACCTTTTCCTTGCCAAGCAGTTCGTGGAGCGCCTGCAGGCTGATGGCCAGTTTTTCCGACAGTTCCTGCAGGTAAAGCTCCTGGCGGATTCGGTCAGGGATCAGTGCAATGGAGTGTGCCATTGCCTTGATCGCTTCTGATTTGACCTCCGGCTGATCGAAATTTCCCTCTTCCATGAAAAACCGGATTTGAAACTCCTGAAACGGCAGTTTATTTTCAGCGGCAAACTGCAGAAAGTTCTCCCGTCCTTCACGCCGAACAAAGCTGTCGGGATCGTCACCAACAGGAAGCATGAGGACGAACGGGGTGAGCCCTTCTGCCAGAAGCGTGTCGATACCTCTCATCATTGACTTTTGACCGGCACTGTCTCCATCATACATGAAGAGTACCCGGTTGGTGTAGCGCTTCAGGATTTTTGCCTGGTATCGTGTCAGTGAGGTGCCGCATGACGCTACCGTATTGGTAATGCCAACCTGGTGAAGGGCCAGCACATCCATGTAGCCTTCAACGAGGATAGCGCTCTCCTTGCGGCGGATTTCATCTTTTGCAGCGTGCAGTCCATAGAGCAGTTTGGACTTTTCAAAGAGGCTGCTTTCCGGGGAGTTAAGATATTTTGGTGTTTGAGGGTCACTCTGCAGGGTTCGTCCTCCAAAACCGACAACTTGGCCTCCAATGGAAAAAACCGGAAAAATCACCCGTCCCCTGAAGGTGTCATAAAAGGAGTTTTTCTCTTTGCGATGCGTTATCAGTCCGAGTTCAAGCAGATGCTCCTTCGCAATTCCAGCACGTTTTGCCTCATTGTGCAGATTTTCCCATGCTTCGGGCGCGTAACCGAGGGCAAAACTCGCAATGGTTTTTGCCGACAGGCCCCTCTCTTCAGTCAGGTAGCTATATCCTGTTTTTCCGGCCTGGCTTTCAAGCGTTGCGTGAAAGAACTTGGCCGCCCAGCGGAGAGTTTCAGTACGGCTCTCTTCGTGATCCGGTTTGTGCTCTTTTTTTTCGGTAAACCGGCTGATATCGATACCTGCACGTTTGGCAACCAGTTCAACTGCTTCGGGAAAGGAGACCTTTTCCATTTCCATGACAAAAGAGAATACGTTTCCACCCTTGCCTGTTGAAAAGCATTTGTAGATCTGTTTGTCGGGTGAGACGACAAACGACGGAGTTTTCTCTTTGGTAAAAGGAGAAAGTGCCTTATAATTGCGTCCTGAAGGCTGAAGCGTCAGGTAATCGGAGATAATATCAACAATGTCTGCCGCCTGCCGGACATCATCAATGGCCGTATGAGGAATCATCTGCCTTTGCTTTGTCAGTGAAATTGTTGCGGGAACACGTGTTTATTTCTTTTCAAAATAGATTACTGTTGAAAAATCACAAGGTTATTTGCTAAATTCATCACTGAAGCTTCTGAAGCTTTCTTGGGTTATTGTTAGTGCATTGCAACCACTCTCTTGTCGCGGTAAAACAGTACCGGCTTTCTCATCATGCTTGCTGCCGGTGGTTGTTCTTGTTATTATAAAAATATGTCCAGCAGTATAGCAAATTACAGAGCTGTTTATCATGCTTCGTTTATCTTTCGGGAGAGTCAAAATTAATTAACAGTCTATGAAACAGGGTTTTTTTACGGGTCTGCTCATTGTCGTAACCTACGCGGTTTCTTTCGGCTTCTATGTCTGGATGGGTACGACTCCTCCGGGTTCAATGTTCCATGCCGTCTGGAAAGGTGGGCCGGTTGTTTCGGTGCTTATGGCACTTATTCTTATGGTGATTGCCTACACGGTTGAGCGTATCATCGCACTGAACAAGGCCTCAGGCAAAGGGAACATTCCGGAATTTGTCAGGAGTCTCAAGCTGGATATTGACAACGGCTATATCGATCAGGCCATTGCCAAATGTGATGACCATCAGAGTTCACTTGCCGCAGTGTTGCGTACAGTGCTTGAACGGTACAAAAAACTTGTATCCTATAATGTTACTGATCGCGAGAAAAAGATCAGTGAGATGGAAAAGGCTGTCGAGGAGGCAACGGTGATGGAGATGCCGCTTCTTGAAAAAAACCTGGTGGCGCTTTCCACCATTGCTTCGATTTCCACCATGATCGGGCTTCTGGGAACGACACTTGGCATGATCCGCGCTTTTGCCGCCATGGCAACCAGTGGTGCTCCCGATGCAGTACAGCTTTCGCTTGGCATCTCCGAAGCGCTCTTCAATACTGCGCTTGGTATTGTCGGTGGTATTTTCGGTATTGTCACCTACAACATTTTTACCAGCAGGATCGATCATTTCAGTTACATGATCGATGAGGCAGCATTCTATATCATACAGACTCTTGGAACCGGTAAATCGGACAACTGATGTCGAGGATCAAGTCAAAACGGATTGGGTTCCGCATTGATATGACGCCAATGGTGGACGTTGCGTTTCTGCTGCTGACGTTTTTCATGCTGACCACCAAGTTTCGTCCGCCTGAAGTGGTCAAGATAGATCTGCCCACATCTCATTCGGAGCGGAAACTTCCCGAATCAGATGTTCTGACCGTAACGGTTAGCGGCGACAATACCTTTTTTATGGGAGTCTCTTCACAGCAGACGAGGGAGAAACTTTTCAACTCCGTTGTGAAGCCAAAACTGCAATCGGCCGGTTTTTCCGCAGTTGCTCAAAAGGACTCCCTGAAACACTTCAGGCTGGCAGAAAACTTTCTGGTTGGGCGTGATGAGCTTGACAAATTTGTTGTCATGGCACGTTTTGCCGACCAGAAGCTCCGCCCTGTTATCAGGGCCGATGCCGATGCCGGATATGAAGCGGTCAACCATGTCATCAAGGTATACAAAAAGGCAAATATGCTCACCTTCAATCTGGTGACCGTTCTTGAAAAGGAGGTTCGCTGATGGGTATGGTTGATTCCCAAAACGGACGACGCAGCCAGAAAAAAGGGAAGCGGCGCACAAAACGGATCGGTTTCCATCTCGATATGACCCCGATGGTTGATGTCGCATTTCTTCTTCTGACCTTTTTTATGCTGACGACAACCTTTTCAAAATCCAATACCATGGAGATCAATATTCCTCCAGAAGCAAAGGAGGTGAAGGTTGCCGCGACAAATGTCATGACGCTCAGGATTGCTGATGACGCAACAGCCTATTGTTCTCTTGGAGATGAGGCGCCGAGAAGGTTTTCCCTCTATGATCCAGGAGATGGCCGCAAACTGGCACTAAGCGGAGAGTTGCGCCAGATATTGCGCCAGCAGACGACTAAAAATGAAAAACTGGTGATTGTCGTTAAAATCAGTGAAAAAGCCCATTACAAGCATCTCGTCGATATTATTGACGAACTGAACCTGATGAAAATCGACCGGTTCAGCCTTGATGACTTTACCGAGCAGGATGCGCAGGAAATTAAAAGAGCTGTTTAAGAGAGTATTATAAAGGAGTGCTTTCAGGTGTTTTCAAAACTTGATAAAATCCACAGGGAGACTTTCAGTCGCAAAGCCCTTTCTTCATGGTCTTTCGGTGAAGAGTTTCTCGATACTGACCGTTTGCGCAAGCTGCACTATGGCAATCTTGTGCTCCGCCGTCAGGCCCATCTTTTTTTAAGCCACGGAGTCATTACCGCCATAGCGATTATGTCGGTTTTCTGGCTTGTCACAGCCAACTGGCAAACCCTTTCCCGGTTGAGCGGACTGTTTGGCAAGGACGATAAACCAATGGTCGAGTGTTATGAAGTCGTTACCAGTGTGACTCAGCTTCCACCGCCACCTCCGCTCGATATCCCCGAGCCAACTCCTGTCACGCCATCATCTCCTGTTGCTCCACCGCCTCCCAATGTCGGAAAGATCAAGCAGGTCAGCCAGGCGGAAGTTCCTCCCGAACAGACTTTTGCTACACAGAGGGAGATGAAACAGGCTATCCAGACTCAGGGGTCGGGAGCCGGAACCGCCTCTTCCGGGGATGAGGTACCGATGTTTGTGCCCTGTGAAAAAATGCCCGGTTTTCTTGACCAGAAAAAACCGGTTTATCCTGAGATGGCCAGAATTGCCGGAATTACAGGAAAGGTATTTGTCAGTGTCCTGATTGCTGAAGATGGTCATCCCATCAAGGCCAAAGTCATGAAACGTGTCCCTGCCGACTGTGATGTTTTTGACGCTGTTGCCCTGAAGTCCGTGATGGATTCCAAATACTATCCCGGCATTCAGAATGGCACTCCCATCAAGGTATGGTTTACCGTTCCGATAAGGTTCCAGCTCGACTGAGCATTGTGATTCGTTATTCTCCCTTTCCCTTTTTCCATTGAACATTCGCGAAGTTTTGGTGATTTCCTGCCATCTTCGCGAAGCTGTTCTTTCCTCAGCCGCGCATCCCGCTACTGACATGCCTTAATCTTTACGAGAGAGTCGATTGACTCGATTGATGCAAAGGAGCAGGATCAAGCCTCAGCCATCTTGCTTGATTCTGATGGATTGCAGGGGATGATTCAGGGTCGTGGCTACAAGACTATTTCCTGCGTCGCCATGTTTTTTTTTGACTGGCCGGAACAAAAGGGAGTGCCGATAAAGTGAGGCTGTTTTAGTCCTGAATTGGCTATATTTCTTAAACTAAAATAGGGAGGAAAATGGAAAAGAAGTATGAAGTGGGCAGCGATTTTTTTCGTGAAAAGGTTATTGCCGCTATTTTATATGGATTCCGTAACGTCAAGAATCCGGTATCCGTAACGGTTCATCCTGAACTGATGGTGAAGATAAGGGAGGATTTCAAGGCCAAAGTGCTTGCGCCGAAAAGTATTGACGATGCAGAATATTTTTTCGGGTTGCCGGTAATTGAGGATGCGACAAAAGAGAAGGATTATATCCTGGTAAATTAAGGTCGTTCCGATACGATTGAAACTTGACTATCCCGGCTGCTTTTTTCCGGCTTTTGGCCGGTAGAGGACAGCATAGATAATCCACAGGTAAGCCCCTATCAGGGTTACAGGGCTTACAAAAAGGGCAAACACGCCGTCTACCTCTCTTTCGAGAAACATTATTCCGTAGCTTGCGGCAATTACCAGAGCCCCGAGAGCAATCATGATATAGTTGACTGTTCCAAGGGGCATGACGACTGCTTTTTCAGCAGGCGGCTTCTGTGGCTGTTTGTTCTGCTGTTTCTTCGGCAAGGATTTCATCGAGTGCGATAATACAATGTTGAGCTTCTGCCCGACTGATGGTCAGCGGGGGAAGAAGCCTGATAACGTTGACGCTGGTGGCGTTGATCAGCACATTTTTCTGCAGCGCCTTTTCGACATAATATTTGGCCTCCTTGTTGACGGTGATACCGATCATCAGGCCATATTGCCGGATTTCAAGGATTTGTGGATACCTTGCTGCCAGTTTCTGCAACTCCTCATTGATATAATCGCCGATTTCATTAGCGTTATCCATGAGTTTGTCCTTTTCGATGGCCTCGATCATGGCAATTCCTGCTGCGCATGCCACCGGGTTGCCGCCGAAGGTAGTGCCGTGGTTGCCGTAGGTGAGCACATTGGCCACCTTTTCGCTACCGATGAGTGCCGCCAGTGGCAGACCACCGCCAAGCGGTTTGGCAAGGCAGACCAGATCAGGATCGGCATTAACATCTGTATAACTGAAAAAGGTTCCGGTTCTTCCGCATCCCGACTGGATTTCATCGGCTACAATCAGGAAATTGAATTGCTCACGCAGCTCTTTGAGCCGGTCAATAAAGGGCTGTGAAATCTTGTGAATTCCACCTTCACCCTGGACAACCTCAATGAAAACTGCCGCAGTTTTATCGGAAACCTTTGCTTCAAGGTCTGCAATATCGTTGAAGGCAATCATGCCGGTTCCGGGCAGCAGCGGTTCAAATCCATCTACATATTTTGCTTTGGCTGTCAGCGACATCGAGCCGTAGGTTCTGCCGTGGAAACAGTTGCTTAGCGACAGTACCTCTTTTTTCTCCTGGTCTCCTGACTGGCCAGCCCATTTCCGTGCGATTTTTATGGCGGCCTCGATTGCTTCTGTACCACTGTTGGCAAAAAAGACCTTCGAGAGCCCTGAAAGCTTGATCAGTTTTGCGGCCAGATCGAACTGCGGCTGCATCATGAAAAGGTTTGAGCCGTGTATCAGCTTTGTTGCCTGTGTGCTGATTGCCTCTGCAAGACGCTTGTCGCCATAGCCGAGCGCATTGACGCCGATACCTGAAAACATGTCGAGGTAGCGGGTTCCGTTATCACTGACCAGCCATACGCCTTCGCCATGAGATACGGCAATGGGAAGCCGGGCATAATTATGAAAAAAAAGATGCTCTTCAGTTTCCCGTGTGATGGGCAGTTGTTTCATGCTGTTCGTTTTATAACATTCTCTCTAAAAATCACTCATCGCGCTTCGGATGTGCTACAGCAACCATCGCCAGTTAAATGAAGCGATATGATAACAAGGGTGAATCTACGGAAAAAATCAATTTATGGAGAAAGGGAAACGATATTGTCATTTTGCGACAGTATTTGTCCCGGTTTCAAAATTTGTTCAGGTTTGATGGTTTTTCGGTAATTTTGTTCTTATTGATGTATACAGGTTTTTTGTCTAATACTATAAGCTACTGTTTTCCTCTCCTTCTCTCCATGCAAGCCAGACCCGAATAAACCTCCACAATCCATAAGCTCCGGTCAGCAGTGCATAGAGCCGGAGATCTTCTCTCGTTGCGGAAGGAAACATGCCAGGGGAAAAAAGAATGTACAGCGCAATACCGGTAAAGGTGGCGGCCAGAATCAGGCCGGTGACCAATGCTGCGGAACCTTGTTTTATCATTCCTCGTCCTCTTTCCCCTGGTGGTTGACGCAGGTGTCGGCGTCAGGATAGAATCGCCACTCCCTGTTGACAATGAGGCGGGCGCCATAGCTGAAGGTGAAGTAAGACCATCCCCATTGCAGCAGCACAAAGACCCTGTGGCGGAAGCTGGTGAGAAAATAGATGTGCACCAGAAGCCAGGTGAACCAGGCAAAAATGCCGTCAAACTTCAGGCTGCCGAATTCAACGATTGCCTTGTTTTTTCCGATGGTGGCCATCTGGCCCTTGTCCCGATAGCGGAAGACTTTTCTTGCTTTGGTTTTCAGGTCAAGCAGAATGTTTTTGCCGATTGCGCGTCCCTGCTGCAGAGCAACGGGTGCAAGGCCGGGAAGTGTTTTTCCGTTTTCGGTGACAAAACAGGCAAGATCTCCGCCGACAAATATTTCAGGGTAGCCTGGAATGCTGAGGTCTTCGGCGACAATAATGCGACCGATGTGGTCGGTTTCCACTCCCATTGTTCTGCCGATCTCAATGGCTGTAACGCCCGCAGCCCAAAGCACTGTTGCAGCCTCAATGCGTTCATTGCCAATCTGGACTCCGTCAGCATCGACATCGCTGACCATGCTGTTTGTCCAGACCTGCACGCCGAGTTTTTCAAGCGACCGGGTTGCCTTGCTGGCAAGGTCGGGAGAAAAAGAGCCGAGAATTCGCGGCGCAGCTTCAACGATAAATATTCGTGTAAGTTTCGGGTCGATGTTTCGATAGAATTTCGAAAGGGTGTAACGGCTCATTTCGCCGATCGATCCGGCAAGTTCCACACCGGTCGGTCCGCCTCCGACTATAACGAAGGTCAGCAGTTTCTTGCGCTCTACCGGGTCTGTTGTCCGTTCGGCCCGTTCATAGGCCTCCATTACCCTCCGGCGTATCTCCTTTGCCTGCGCAAGGGTTTTAAGACCGGGAGCGAACTCCTCCCACTCGTTGTGTCCGAAATAGTGGTGCTGTACACCGCAGCCAAGGATGAGGTAGTCGTAGGGGATGTCACTGAAATCAGTCTTGACGATTTTGTTGACGGTGTCGATGTTTTTTACAATACCCTTGAACACAGTGATGTTTCTGAAGTGCGCAAGCATGTTCCTGAGCGGTGCGGCAATATCACCTTCACCCAGTGCAGCCATGGCGACCTGGTAGAGGAGCGGTTGAAAGAGGTGATAGTTCTTCCGGTCGATAAGGGTAATTTCTATATCCACTTTGTTGCCCAGTACCCTTGCGGCATTGAGCCCTGCAAATCCTCCGCCTACAATTACAACTCTTTTTTTCATTACAGCTTTTATTCTTTCCTGTGATACATCGTTAGCTTTCGGGGGAGATAGTGTTTCTCTTCACCTTGAATCTTATTTTGTCCTTTTTTTTTGTTTCGTTTCTGCAAAATAGTTGTTCTTGCGATTCAAAACCGGGTTAATGTAAAAAAAAGATGGAAATTCCCGCGACTTGCGATCTTTTCATGATGCACAACTTAATCATTGCAAGAGATATCGGGTTATCCGGACAGGGAGGTCTACTGTTCAGGTGAGGTGTTCGATAAGTGCCGAGTGCATGGGAAATTGTAGCAGAAGTCTCTCTTTTTCCGCAAAGGCAAAATCCCTGAAATCAAAACCCGGAGCGACAACGCAGCTTACCAGTGCAAAATTGTTCTCGTCAGGCTCTTCAAGTGAGGCGCCAAACCAGCTTCCGGCAGGGACGGTTTCCTGCAGGAGATAGTGGTTATTGCCGGGGAGTCCGAGGGTGAAGCTTGATGGTTCACCTTTGCCGGGAAAAATGTGAACCGTCAGGGGCGCTCCGGCGTGAAAGAACCAGATCTCGTCGGAATGAATCCTGTGGAGCATCGATCGCTCCGAACCCTTGAGGAGGTAAAAGATGGAGGTTGCCCAGGAGCGCGGGCCCTTGAATGGAGTATCCTCATTGAAGGGGTATGCACCCTTGCTCCTGTAGGTTTCCCGGTAGTAGCCTCCTTCCGGATGCGGCTGAAGCTGGAGCCGTTCGATCCAGAATTCAGCTTTTTGCATAGAGCTTCTCGCGGATTTTACCGGTTTTCAGGCGTGATGCCTCGGCGATTTTTTTGCGGAACTCTAAAATGGCAGCCATGAGGGGTTCACTTGAAAGCGCAAGAATCTGAACGGCAAGCAGTGCGGCATTGCGTGCATTGTCAATACCGACGGTGGCAACCGGAATGCCTGCAGGCATCTGCACGATGGCAAAGAGAGCGTCCTGGCCGCTAAGTTTGCTGTTGAAAATAGGGACGCCAATAACCGGCAGGACGGTCATGGCTGCCGTGACACCGGGAAGGTGGGCGGCTCCGCCAGCTCCGGCAATAATGACTTTAAGGCCGCGTCCAATTGCTGAAGAGGCATACTCTTCAAGGTCTTGCGGGGTTCTGTGTGCTGAAATCACGGAGATTTCGAACGCAATACCAAACTCGTCCAGCACAATTGCCGCCTCTTTCATGATGTCGAAATCCGAGTCAGAGCCCATGAGAATGCCGACCAAAGGAGCGTTTTTAGCGGAAGGTTCTTTTGCCATAAATAAAAGAAAATTGTGCCACACGTTTTGCGGCGGCCTGTTTATCGACCAATGATTTATGAAATTGCCGAGTTTTATGTATTTTCCCGTGAATGAATTTAAAAAAATAATACTTGTTGAGGAAGATAACAATGGCAACTAATCTCGCAGTAAAGTACAGTAATCCCGGCCCTCGTTATACCAGTTATCCCACCATTCCTTCGTGGAGTACCGATGGCGTTACCCAGGAGCAGTGGAAAGAGGCGATGGTCAAAGGTTTCAATGACAGTAATGAGACAACCGGTATCAGCCTGTATATTCACATTCCATACTGTGAGAATCACTGCTATTTCTGCGGATGTAACGCTCACCGTACCCAGGATCACTCTTACGAAAAGCCCTATCTTGAAGCCTTGCTCAAGGAGTGGCAGATGTACACCGATGTTTTTCCAGGCAGACTCAATGTCAAGGAGCTGCACATTGGTGGCGGTACCCCGACATTTTTCAGCCCTGAAAACCTTGTGACGCTCATTGACGGTATCTGCAAGAATGTCAACAAGATGGACAACTATATGTTCAGCTTCGAGACCAATCCCCGCTCCACATCCCGAGAGCATCTCGAAGCGCTCTACAGTGTCGGGTTCCGCCGTATGAGTTTCGGAATCCAGGATTTCGATCCGATAGTTCAGCAGGAGATCAACCGTCTCCAGTCATTTGAACTGGTCAAGGAAAAGGTTGATCTTGCCCGCGAGATCGGCTTTACCTCGGTCAATTTCGATCTTGTCTACGGCCTTCCGAAGCAGACGCTTGCCACAATTACCGATACCATCCAGAAGGTTATGGCGCTCAAGCCTGATCGTCTTGCCTTTTATGCCTACGGTCACAACCCTCACATGTACGAAGGTCAGCGGAAGTTCAAGGAAGAGGATCTGCCTGTCGGCGATGTAAAGCAGGAGCTTTACGACAAAGGCAGCGCCATGCTTGAGTCCATTGGTTATCACGAGATCGGCATGGACCATTTTGCCATCGAGGGCGATGCTCTCTATATTGCGGCGAAAAACGGCACACTGCACCGTAACTTCATGGGCTATACCGAAAACACAACACAGATGATGCTTGCGCTTGGCTCATCATCCATAAGTGACACCTGGTATGCTTTCGCACAGAACGAACGCGACGATATAGACTATATCAGGGTTGTCAACGAAGGCCGCTTCCCGCTGCATCGCGGTCATCTGCTTACCGAAGAGGATCTTGTGCTTCGCCGCCATATTCTCAACCTGATGTGCAAGCAGGAAACCTCATGGGAAGACCCGAAACTCTACACTGAAGAACTCGATATCGCACTTTACCGTCTTGAAGATATGGAGAACGATGGTATTGTTGTCCTCGGCGACAAAAGCGTTCGGGTAACCGAAGCAGGTATCCCTTTCCTCAGAAATATCTGTATGGCCTTCGACGCAAGGCTCTGGAGCTCCGACAGCCTCTCAAAGGCATACAACGTGTCGCGGGATATCCAGAAGACCTATATCGAGAAAGCCCGATTGGCAAAAGCTCAACAGCTTAACTGAGTGTTTGGTTCAGTACAATTTGAAGGGTGATCTTGGTCACCCTTTTTTTATGTCCTTTTTATGAAAAAAACAATAAAAATAGGATTTCTTGGAAGTGGCTGGGCTCGAATAGCGCAAGCCCCCGCTTTTTCACTGATGGACAATGTCGAACTCTCCGCTGTGGCAAGTCCCACCGCAGAGCACCGGCAGAAATTTATGAAGATGTTCGGTATCAGCAAGGGATTTGCTGACTGGCGCGACATGCTCCAGTGTGATCTCGATCTGGTTTGCGTCACCACGCCTCCCTTTCTTCATGCGGAGATGGTGGCTGGAATTCTTCAAAGTGGTAAAAGCGTGCTCTGCGAAAAACCCTTTGTGCTCAACGTCGCTGATGCAGCGGCGATGGTCGATTTAGCCTCACGCTCACCAGGTATTGCGCTTCTTGACCACCAGCTCAGGTTTCATCCGGCGGTACGCCACATGAAGCAGATGATCGATGGCGGAGAAATTGGCAAGGTCTATGAAGTGCGTTCCGTTGTCAATCTTGCTACCCGCAACCGGCCCGACCAGCCCTGGTCATGGTGGTGTGACACGTCAAAAGGAGGCGGCGCACTCGGCGCAATAGGTTCTCACCTGATCGATCTCAACCGTTACCTTATTGGAGAAATATCAGAAGTCTCATGCAACCTCTCGACCTCTATTCCATACCGCCCAGACTCATCGGGCAAACCCTGCGCAGTCACTTCGGACGACAGTTTTGCCATGATGATGAAGTTCGGTCCCTCATCCGTAGCTCTCGGAAGCTCTTCGCTGATGCATGTCACCACTGTGGGAGCCTACACCTGGCTATCGTTTGAGGTGGTTGGCAGTCTGAAAACCATAAGGCTTGACGGAGCAGGACGCCTCTGGGAGGTTGACAATACCCTGGCAAAAGGAGGGCGCAGTTTGATCGATGCACCCCGATGGAAGCTGATTGAGCCTATTTTGCCGTGGGACGAGCTTGTACTGAAGGAAAAAATCATGCACTCCTCGATTGCCGTGCATGGCATTTTTGCCGTTGGCTTTGCCTTTCTGGCCCACCGGATTGTCAAGGCGCTACGTCGAAAGAATAAAACCTTTCACGATGCCGCAGGTTTTTCCGACGGTCTCATGATCCAGAAAGTACTGCAGGCCGGCGCAGATTCCAGCCGACTTCGCACCTGGGTAAAAATATAAACAGGGGAGCCATGTCCTGGATCTACCTCGTCATTGCCGGTTGCCTTGAGTGCGGCTGGGCATTGAGCCTGAAATATACCGATGGTTTCTCAAAGCCTCTCCCATCCCTCATGACGGCCGTGGTCATGATAGCGAGCTTCTGGTTCCTCTCACTTGCCATGAAAACCATTCCTGTCGGCACAGCCTACGCTGTCTGGACAGGAATCGGCGCCCTCGGGGTTGCCATTTTCGGCATGATTCTCTTCGACGAACCGCGTGATATTGCCCGCATTATTTGCCTTCTGCTGATTCTCAG
>SESA01000078.1_pt1 | contig 62008 bp, 51 predicted proteins | sample 3171451 | NCBI WGS metagenome assembly SESA01 (sample SAMN06051862, study PRJNA518727) | freshwater metagenome | biome: subpolar coniferous forest; feature: holomictic lake; material: water; isolation source: holomictic Lake 227, 8 m depth | place: Canada: near Kenora, Ontario | collected...
CGGGCTTCGGGCTTCGTAAATTACTTTACTATCTCCCCCGCAAACCGGGCTATGTCCATCCCATCGTAATCCCCGCTGCTCATCAGCAGCAATACTGAGTTATGCCAGTCCATGTTTAGCAGGTTTTCCTGCAAGGCTTTTGAATCAGTGAAAACGCTCAGGCCACTGTTACCGAATCCTTCTTTTACCTGTTCAGGGCTAAGGGGCGGAAGGCGTTTCAGTTGAATTGCATGGGGATTGAAATAAACAAGCTGCACATCGGCCTCGTCGAGGCTGTGGAGGTAATGGGAGAGGAATTCTTTGCTCAGGCTGCTGTAGGTGTGCAGCTCAAGACAGGCAACAACGTTTTTGCCGGGGTATTGTTCTCTTACTGCATGCAAAGTTGCCTTGACTTTAGAAGGTGCGTGGGCGAAATCCTTATACACCGAAACCGAGCTGTTACCCGCAACAAATTCCAGTCTTTTTGAAGCCCCTTTGAACGACTGAATGGCCGAAAGAAAAGTCTCATCAGTGATCCCCAGCTCCCGGCAGATCCATCTTGCGCCATTCATGTTCATCAGGTTATGCCGCCCGAAGACCATCAGCGGATAAGCTTTCCCATTGTCGATAAGCCGACTTACGCCATCCGCAATAAAATATTCAGGAACAGAATAGGGGATGCGTTTTATGTCATCCCTTGAATCGGGGGATATCTGCCTCAGGGTTTCATCATCAGCACAGTAAATGAGTGTTCCGCCTGTTGATATGAGGCGGATGAATTCCCTGAACTGCTCAACGTAATTGTCGAAGGTGGGAAATACATTAATATGGTCCCAGGCCACCCCGCTGAGCAGGGCGATATCGGGTTTGTACAGGTGGAACTTAGGCCTTCTGTCGATAGGAGAAGTGAGATACTCATCCCCCTCGAAAATCATGATCTCTGCCTCTTCGCTGAGCTTTACCATCACATCGAAGCCTTCGAGCTGGGCCCCGACCATATAATCGCAGTCAAGACCGGCTTTCTGCAAAACATGAAGTATCATGGCTGTGATGGTTGTCTTTCCATGACTTCCGCCAATAACGACCCGTTTTTTATTTTTCGACTGTTCGTAAAGGTATTCAGGGTAAGAGAAAATTTTCAGCCCCATCTCCTTAGCCTTTAATAGCTCGGGGTTATCGGCTTTGGCATGCATCCCGAGGATTACGGCGTCGAGCGACGTGGAGATTCGCGAAACATCCCAGCCTACAGTTTCAGGGAGTAGTCCGAGTTTTTTCAACCGGCCTTTGGAAGGTTCAAAAATTTCATCATCTGAGCCGCTGACTATATAGCCTTTATTATGTAAAGCGATTGCAAGGTTGTGCATCGCACTTCCGCCGATAGCAATGAAATGGACTCTCATCTTTCATTTTTTTTCAAAAATACAGTTTATTATTATCTCAAAACATTGATTTTACCTCCGGAATTTTATAATTTCACATTCTCAAATACCTGTTATACATAATTGATGAAGAACGATATCGATAAATATAACAAGGAACTGGGATCAGTTGATCCTTTCAGGGCAATTGGCTACTTTAATTCGCTTTTTCCGGGGCTCTGTGTTTTTTCTACAAGCCTGGGAGCCGAAGACCAGTTCCTCACTGAGATCATCGCCACCTCTTTTCCATCCATCCGTATTATAACTCTTGATACCGGCAGGCTGTTCCAGGAGTCATACGATCTCATCAGCATAACACATCAGAAATACAATAAGCCGATCGAAATTTTTTTCCCCGACCACAGGTCTGTTGAAAAGATGGTTAATGAAAAAGGCATCAACCTGTTTTACGACAGTGTTGAAAACCGTAAGGAATGCTGCAATGTGCGGAAGATCGAACCTCTGCGGCGGGCGCTTCAGGGTATGAAGGTCTGGATCACCGGACTGCGCAGGGAGCAGTCGGCTGACAGGTCGGGGATGCAGATGGTTGAATGGGAGGACAGGCATTCCATCATAAAACTGAATCCCCTTATTAATTTTTCGGCGGATGATATCTGGTCGGGAATCAGGGCGAAGAAGATTCCATACAACAGTTTGCACGACAAAGGTTTCCCCAGTATAGGATGCCTGCCCTGCACCAGGGCCGTACTCCCCGATGAGGATCTGAGGGCCGGGAGGTGGTGGTGGGAGAGTGGTTCGAAGAAAGAATGCGGACTTCATAACAACGAAAAATGATTTACCATGAGCAATACGATCAATCTTACTGAATTAAGCCGCAACACAGATCTCAGGTTTGAGCAGCCGACTCCTCTTTACGAGAATGAGCATCATGCAGTGTACTGGCTTGGAACCCCCGAAGATTCAGCCTTCCGCTGCAATACGTACCTGGTCACCGATGGAGATGAAGCCATTATTGTAGACCCGGGAGGTGCCGAAGTGTTTGATTTTGTAAGGCGGAGGGTTGAACAGATCATTGAGCCCTCGCACGTTTCGGCTCAAATCCTCTGCCACCAGGATCCTGATGTAGCAGGCTCCATGGTGAGATGGCTTGATGTGAATCCCGGCATGAAAGTAATCACAAGTACCCGCACCAATATCCTGATCTCCCATTATGGAAGAGATAATTACGAGTTCTTCAATATTTCTGAGTTCTCGTCCTTCACATTCTCTTCCGGCCGGGTGCTGAAGTTTATTGAAGCTCCTTTTCTGCATTTTCCGGGGGCCTTTGCTACTTACGATGTGACATCGGGATTTTTGTTTTCGGGCGACATCTGGGCTGCCATCGATATGGACTGGAAACTGGTGATCAGCGATTTTCGGCGGCATGAGTTTAAAATGAATCTTTTCCACCTCGATTATATGGCAGGGAATGTCGCTGCCCGGGGCTTTATTGACCGTCTCAAGGGGATAAAGGTCATAGCAATCCTTCCCCAGCATGGTTCGGTCATACCCGAAGCCTTCGTGCCTGACGCCTTCCGCTACCTGTCAAACCTGAGATGCGGACTGGATATTCTTTATCCCGATAAAAACAGAAGATAATTATCCTTGCAAACGAAACCGGCTATGTCAGAAGATCTTATTCAGAAAATTAAGGTGCTGGAAACCGAGCTTAAAGTTGTGAAGCTTGCCTCCATGCAATGGGAAGAGATTCAAAGAACTTACCAGAAATCAAACGACCGCCTGCAGCAGGTTTATAATGAACTTAGCCTTGCGAACGACAGGTTCAGCCTGGCCTTTGATGCAAGCCAGATGGCCTGGTGGGACTGGGACTGCAAAACAGGAAGGATCGAATGCAGCTCAAATATGGCTTCTCTGATTGGCCTTCTGCCTGGTTCAGTTCCGGCTTCAATTTCGGGATTCATGGAATTGATACATCCCGGGGATGCTGCTGAAGTGAAAGACAAACTTGAGAAGCATCTGCACTCTCAAACCCCTTATTATGAGGCTGAGTACAGGAGTATTACCGAAAAGGATGGATGCAAATGGGTGTTCGACAAAGGAAAGGTCGTCGAAACAGACATTGTTGGCAAACCCTCGAGGATGATTGGGGTAAAGATGGATGTTGAAAGGAAAAAGGTGCATGAGACGAAACTGCTGGCCGAATTTGAGAAAGCCGATGAGGCAAATAAAGCCAAGAGTCTGTTCCTGGCCAATATGTCGCATGAGATCTATACCCCGCTTTCTGGTGTCGTAGGGATGGCCGAAATACTCAGGCAATCTGAACTTTCGCCCGAACAAAAGGAATATCTTGGTATTATTGAAGATTCCGCAACTAACCTGCTTTCGGTGTTTAACGCAATAATGGACTTTCTGAAAATCGAAGCAGGACAGATTGAGCTTAATAACACAGTCTTCAGTGTGTATGATGTAATTGAAGATGTAATCTCGGATGTCCTGCCTGAGGCAAGGGAAAAGGAACTAGAGATCCTTTCATTCGTCGATGCAAATATCCCCATGAAGTTAAAGGGAGATCCTTCACGCCTGAAACAGGTGCTTAGGGTTTTCGCCGATAACGGTATCAAATTCACCGAAAGTGGAGAAATTTCGATCTCGGCTTATTTCCTTTCATGGGATGAAGATACTGTAAGCCTTCAATTCAAGGTTTCAGATACGGGGATAGGAATCTCTGAGGAAGCACAGAAAAAGATCTTTACCTCCTTCACAAGGATTATCCCTTCAACCGGGAAATACGGAGGAAGCGGACTCGGGCTTGCTATCGCAAGGCATCTTATTTCCCGGATGAAGGGTGAGATCAATGTCGAAAGCCTTGCAGGTAAAGGTTCAACATTCACTTTCACTGTTCAGCTTGAGAAAGTACCTGGCTCTGAGGCTCCTGCCGTCAACCCCGGGACCTCCCAGCTTAATGTCCTGATTATAGATCCTTACCCAGTCAGGGCAAGGATCCTGATCGATTTTATGAACCGTTTCGACTGCGAATCCCAGCATTTGCTTACTTTGACCGACGGACTGCAGGAGATTTCACACAGACATAAGATCAGGCGGCCTTTCGATTTTGTTGTGGTTGAACTGGAAGCCGCAAAGCTGGCCCTGGGAGCCTTTAAACCCGACCCTGCCTGGAACGAATTGCATAAACTCCTGGTTGCTTACCACGGACAGGAAATCCCAAAGAATCTGGCCGGAATGGCTTTCGGCATCGTCCTTTACAGGCCTTTCCTACCGATGGAATTGTCAGCTGCAATGGAGAAAGTCATCTCAAAAAGCACTCCCGAATCAACGGTGAAGGAACGCTCGAGGCCGCAGCCTAAACCTGAATCAAGGAACCTGAAGATACTGCTGGCCGAAGATAACCTTATCAATCAGAAAGTTGCTGTGGTAACCCTGAGCAAACTCGGGCATCAGATCGATGTTGCAGAGAACGGCCGCCAGGCAGTCGAATTGTTTAAAAAGAATAAATACGACCTGATCCTGATGGATATTTTTATGCCCGAACAGGACGGGCTTGAAGCAACAAAGGAAATCAGAGGCCTCGAGTCAGCCTCCCACAGTATACCTCCTATCCACATCTGTGCCATTACCGCAAATGCCGATAAAGATGACAAGGAAAAATGCCTGCAGTCCGGCGTCGATAGCTATATTACAAAACCATTCAAAATGGAAGAGCTGTTTGAGATCCTGAACAGCCTCCGCTGACCCTCTGTATTCTGAATAACCGTGAAATTCAAGACATGTCTTTATAAAATATTAATGCAGCCCGACTTTCAGGAACAATTTTTTTAGTAATTTTGTGTTCCTTTTAATAAACCATTCAAATTATTATACCATGCGTAAACTTTTGCTTTCAGTACTGTTTATAATGTTTGCTGCATTTGCAGTTAATGCACAGGATGCAGCCCAGCAGCCGCCGGTAAACCCAAATGCTCCTGAGATTTCTTTCGATAAACTGGTGCATGACTACGGAACAATCTTCCAGGGCGCCGATGGTAACTGCGAATTCAAATTTACAAATACAGGGAAAGAGCCCCTTATCCTTTCGAAACCCATCACTTCATGCGGATGTACTACTTCTTCATGGCCACAGGAACCTGTTCTTCCCGGGAAAAGCGATGTGATCAAGGTTAATTACAACACCAACAACATTGGCCCTGTGAATAAAACCATCACAGTCAATTCCAATGGCAAGTCTTCAAGCATCAGGCTGACTATCAAGGGAACAGTAGTTGCCAAACCGGCTACAACAACACCTGAGAAACAAAATGAACAGGGTGCAACTCCTGTCAGTAAATAGAAATTCAAATTCATCGTTTTTCAGCAGCCAGCCCAAAGCTGGCTTTGCTGCTTTATCTAAAACCCAAACTCTATGCCAGCTGTATCAAACCGTGGACAGGCCTGTCCTCCCTCCCCGATCCGCAAACTAGTCCCTTTTTCAGATGAAGCCAAGAAAAAAGGCATTAAAGTATACCATCTGAATATCGGCCAGCCTGATATCCCCACACCCGAAAATGTGATGGATAAAATCAGGAATACCGATATCCGTGTCATTGAATACAGCCATTCGGCCGGTATTCCTTCCTACAGGAAGAAACTGGCAGAATATTATAAAAGCTGCAATATCGAAGTAAGCCCCGAGGAAATGATCGTTACCACCGGGGGAAGCGAAGCCATTATGTTTGCCATGTTCTCATGCATGAATCCGGGCGACGAGATCATCATCCCTGAGCCTTTTTATGCAAATTATAACGGGTTCTCGGTTGCTGCAGGTGTAATAGTAAAGCCCATCGATTCCTATATTGAGAATGGTTTTGCACTGCCCCCTATGTCGGCTTTTGAAAAGGCGATCACGCCGAAAACCAAGGCTATCATGGTTTGCAACCCGAATAATCCTACCGGTTACCTGTATTCGAGGGAAGAACTTGAACTTCTCAAGGAGATCGTTCTTAAACATGATCTTTATTTGTTTGCGGATGAGGTTTACCGTGAATTCGTATATGACGGAAAAGAACATTTTTCGGTGATGAACCTGAAGGGGATTGAACAGAATGTTGTGCTTCTTGATTCAATTTCAAAACGCTACAGCGCCTGCGGGGCTCGTATAGGTGTTATGATATCCCATAATAAGTTGGTGATGTCCACCGCAATGAAATTCGCACAGGCCAGGTTGAGTCCGCCTACTTTCGGACAAATAGCCGGGGAAGAAGCCATCAACACGCCCCATTCATATATAGAAGGTGTACTGGCCGAATACCTTCTCCGAAGGAATGTGGTTGTGGAATCCATCAATAAAATGGATGGCTGCTTCTGCCCGAACCCGGGAGGCGCCTTTTATGCCATGGCAAAATTGCCTATCGATGATTCTGACCGGTTCTGCCAGTGGCTTCTTGAGAATTTCAATCTCGAAGGAAAGACTGTGATGCTTGCACCCGGAACTGGTTTTTATTCAACCAAAGGCCGTGGAATAGACGAGGTTCGTATCAGCTATGTGCTGAATGTGAACGATCTCAGTGAATCCATGAAGTGCCTCGACGCAGCGTTGAAGGTCTATCCGGGAAGGAAGTAGCTGGATATTGGTTGTTGGTGATTGGTTGTTGGTTATTCAATATTCAATATTCAATATTCGATATTCGATATTCGGGCTTTGTAAATCGTACATCCTGCATCCTGCATCCTGCATCTTGCATCCTGCTTCGTAATTCGTACATCCTAAGGATACAACAAATACCTTGCCCTGATCTTCTTAAACGCTTCAATGTCGGCTTTCCAACTGCCGCGGATGTCTTCCTCCTTGAATCCTTTGACGATCTGTTCCTGTAACTTTGCTGTACCTGCAAGCTGGTCAAAGTACGGATTGAAAAAATCGGGTCTGCTTCCAAGAGCAACGAAAGCCCTGATAAGCCACATAAGATTAATCCTCCCTTTGTCAGATGGATGCTGTATATAATACTTTTGCAGATTCTCTCCCAAACAGGTTTTGTCTTTATACATGGGTTTGGAGTCCATGCCCTGGATGGCCAGTGGTACAAAACTGAATGAATACCCTTGCATGCCGGGATGCCCGTAAACCTCGAAAGGAGTGGATGTGCCCCTGCCCACACTGATCACCGTCCCTTCAAAGAAACATAGAGAGGGATAAAGCAGGATCGAATTATCTGTGGGAAGGTTTGGCGATGGCCTCGTAGCCGGGAACCAACTTGTTTGATGGGTATAGTTCTCAACAGGCAGCACGCTAAGGTCGCAGCTTATTCCTCCCTGTAGCCAGCCCTCCCCGTTGACCATCCTGGCATATTCCCCTATGGTCATCCCGTATACCACCGGCACCGGATGCATCCCCACGAACGATTTGTACTTCATTTCCAGTACCGGCCCGTCAATATAAAATGCATTTGGATTCGGCCTGTCAAGAACCAGAACCGAAACCTTGTTCTCGGCACAGGCCTCCATCACCAGGCTCAGAGTGCTTATATAGGTATAGAACCTCGCACCTACATCCTGGATGTCAAATACAACCATGTCGAGGCCGGCAAGGTCCATCGCCGCAGGCTTTTTCTTGATCCCGTAAAGCGCAATCACCCTGATCCCGGTATTGGGGTCTGTGTAGTCGTTCGAAAGCTGCCCGGCTTCTTCCTTGAGCTTAAATCCATGTTCAGGAGAAAAAACCACCTTTATGTCAATGCCGGAATGGAAGAGGGTGTCAACAATGTTTACACCTCTGACTGTGGATGAGGCATTGGCCACAATACCAATCTTCTTTCCGTGAAGTATTTTGAAATATTTTTCGGTCTGACTTGCTCCCGGATTTACCTGTGAATGTGAGTCGATGGCAAATGTCACCGCAAGAAGGACCGAAAGGGTCAGACGGAGTTTCATTCTGTTTAACATGGAATAAGTTTTCTATTTTTGTAAAGATATTTTTTTTTCTTGAATACCGATCTCTTTATTGCCCGCAGGATGATACAAGGCAGCAAGGGCCATTACTCCCGCCCTGTGATCCGTATTTCTATCCTCGCTATCGCACTGAGCATCACCATCATGTTTGTTTCCATCGCAATACTGACAGGTTTCCAGCAGGAAATACGCGATAAAGTTATTGGTTTTACCGGACATATCCAGATCACCCGGTTCTCTGAAAATACCAACCTGATACCCTATGCGGTCGAACGGAAACAGGACTTTCTTCCTCTCCTTTCGGCCAATCCGAAAATCAAGCATATACAGGTATATGCTGCCAAAGCAGGGATTGTGCGTACGGCGGACCAGATCCAGGGAGTTGTGCTAAAGGGAGTTGGTTCTGATTTTGACTGGGATTTTTTCAGGAAAAGGATGATCAGTGGAAATATTCCCGATTACTCTGATTCTGCCTGTAAAAATGATGTTATCATTTCTAAAGCTCTGTCAGACCAGCTTAACCTGAAACTGAACGACCCCCTCAGAATGTATTTCATAGTTGGAGACCATACGGTTGGAAGGAAATTCAGGATTTCCGGGATTTTTGAAACGGGTCTTGAAGAATTCGACAAACTGTATATTATAGGCAACCTTGTTCATATACAGAAGATCAATGGCTGGAACAGTTCCCAGGTTGGTGGATTTGAAGTTGTTCTCACTGACTTCAGGGATATTGGGGAAATGGGTGCTTATGTTTATCACCAGATAGGATTCCAGCTGGATGCTTCAACCATTTACCAGTTATATCCGCAGATATTTGACTGGCTTGCCCTGCAGGATATGAATGTGGTGATAATTCTTTCGCTGATGATAGCAGTTTCAGCCATCACCATGATATCAACCTTGCTTATTCTTATCCTTGAACGGACTTCGATGATCGGGGTGCTTAAAGCACTCGGACTTTCGAACCGGCGGATCAGGAAGATTTTCGTTTACCATGCACTTTTCATTCTCGGCTGGGGTGTGAGTATCGGAAACCTGCTGGGGTTTATTTTATGTTTCCTGCAACTGAAGTTGGGAATTATATCTCTGCCCCAGGAATCCTATTATGTGCCTGTTGTCCCGATCCATATCGACGCTCTCAATATACTGATGCTTAATGTAATATCAGTGATTGTCTGCTATCTGATGCTGATCATACCATCGCTTATAATTACAAGAATTAACCCTGTCAAGGCAATCAGGTTCTCTTAAAAAATGTTAAAAACGCTCCCCTGTACCTTGCAAACCATGATGCCCGGAAATGAATCCCGGTTTTTCTGTACCTTTGCGCTTTATTTAAAAAATTCCGCTATTGACTGAAGTGACTCAGAAAATAAAGGAACTTGACGGCCGACAGCTTTACCAGTCATTTCTTGCCGGGGCTCAAAGGATTTTTGAGCAACAGAAGTTGTTAAACAAGATCAACGTGTTTCCTGTAGCTGATGCCGATACAGGAACAAACCTGGCATCAACCATGAGATCCATCATGGATGCCATAATCCCGACCGACAATCTCAAACAGACAGCCGTAGCCATGGCTGATGCGGCATTGAGCGGGGCAAGGGGCAACTCGGGTATCATCTTTGCCCAGTTCCTTTATGGGTTCAGTAACGAGCTTATTGCCGACAAACCGCTGGATATAAAGTCTTTTGCCGAAAGTATGAAAAAAGCTGTGGCATATGCTTACGATGCCATTGCAAATCCCGTCGAAGGAACTATACTCACAGTCATCAAGGAATGGGCTGAACATCTTGATAAAATCAAAGACAGGATCGATGATTTTATTAAACTTCTGATCGAGGCCTACAACAAGGCACTGGAAGCCCTGGCAGGAACCACTAAGAAACTTGAAGTACTTGCCAAGGCTCATGTGGTTGATGCGGGGGCAAAAGGCTTTGTATATTTTCTTGAAGGGATCAAGGATTTTTTTGCACTTGGCCAGCCTGATGCAGCCATCACGGTACATGCCGATCAGAGTGCTGCTGAAAACGTTGATATTCAGCATGATGTTATCACTTTTAGGTATTGTACCGAAGCTCTGATCAACGGGCAGAATCTCGACGCAAAAAAGATGCGTTCCTTGCTGGAATGTTCGGGTGACTCCCTGGTTGTTGCCGGTTCGAAAAGCAAGATCAGGGTACATATACATACTGATCATCCTATCGAAGTGATGTCGCAGTTGCACAGGATTGGCTCCATCACCTACCAGAAAGTCGACGATATGGTGTTCCAGAACACAATTCTCCTGGAGCGCAATTCCGACATTGCTCTTATGACCGATTCAACCTGCGACCTGCCTAAAGAACTTACCGACCGTTACCAGATCCATGTAGTTCCTCTCAATCTGCATTTCGGTGAAACGTATTTTCTTGATCGTCTTACCATCAACCCGGAAACTTTTTACCGGAAACTTGAAGAAGCAGAATCCTCCCCATCCACCTCCCAGCCATCCTCAAAAGATTTTCAGAATAAATTTGAATACCTGAGCACTCATTATAAGAATATTTTCGGCATTCACCTTTCCGGCGGATTAAGCGGAACCTATAGTCATGCCGATATTGCGGGCAGAGAGGTTGCAGCCCGATCGGGTAAATCCATTGAAGTGTTTGATTCAAAGCTGATCACAGGAGCTCTTGGCCTGGTTTTGATCCGCGCCGCTCAGGCCATTGAAGTTGGTGTTTCTGCCGCAGATCTTTCAGTTAAGATTAAAGAATGGCTGCAAAAAGCCGGGATCAGGGTAAGTGTTCAGACTCTTAATTACATTATACGTTCCGGCCGGGTGAGCCCGATGAAGAGTTTTATCGCCCGCACTCTTGATCTTAAACCAGTTATCGCGCTTGACAAGGAAGGGAAAGCAGTACTTTCCGGAAAGTCATTTACTGAGAAAGGATGTGTACGCAGGGTTGTCAAAGATATTGAGCGCATGCTTCACAAAAACAACTTGTGGGGATATGCAATAACACATGCTGGTAATGCAGAAACAGCTGATTCTGTAGCAGCGGAAATGGAAAAACTTACTGGTAAACCTCCCCTTTACCTGGATCATGCCTCCCCCGTTCTTGTTGCTCATACCGGTGTGGGAGTGGTTTGTGTTTCCTACCTGATGGAATAATTTTCTACCTTTGGTTTTTGAAGGTCCCCTTATGTAAATACCTGAACTATGTTTACCGAGATCGCTTTGCTTATTTTATTGTATATGACCCTTGTTTTTGTTCTTGCACTCATTGTGAAAGACAACTCAATAGTCGATATTTTCTGGGGACTCGGATTCATTCTTATCGCAGTTTATTCACTGTTCCAGGATACGGAATTCGACCTGAGGAAATGGATAGTGACTTTTCTGGTCATATTATGGGGGCTCAGGCTGAGTATCCATGTATTTCTTAGGAATAGGGGAAGGGGAGAGGATTTTCGCTACAGGCAATGGAGGGAAACCTGGAAATTGTTTTTTATCAGAAGCTATGTACAGATATTTCTTCTCCAGGGGGTTATCATGTTCATTGTTGCTTCTCCCGTCTACTATATCAACTACTGTTCCAGGGAACCCCTTGGATTTTTTGATACGCTTGGCCTGGTTCTGTTCGGGACAGGCTTTTTTTTCGAAGCTATAGCAGATTATCAGCTTGCCGATTTTAAAAAGAAACACGGCAATAAAGGAAAGATCATAACCACAGGCCTTTGGGAAAAATGCAGGCATCCGAATTATTTCGGTGAGGCTCTCCTCTGGTGGGGCATCAGCTGCTATGCAATCAGTTTGCCTGATGGTTGGATCACCTTTGTCAGTCCGCTTGTCATTACCCTGCTTCTTCGCTTTGTTTCAGGGGTTCCCATGCTTGAGAAAAAATACCAGGGGCGCCCCGACTGGGAAGAATATAAAAAGAATACCGCCGCTTTTGTTCCATATGTCAAATTCTTATAATACTGCCTATGCTTAACAAATCACTGCTACATCCTCAGAGTATCGTAGTTGTTGGTGGATCAAATGATACCCAGAAACCTGGGGGAGCCATCCTGCGAAATCTCATTGAAAATAATTTTAAGGGAAGACTGTATGTGACAAATCTCAAAGAGTCAGAGGTCCAGGGTATAAAAAGTTACCAGGATCCATCCCAGCTTCCCGATGTTGATATGGCCATCCTTGCAATAGCAGCAAAGTTCATACCCGACACCGTTGAAATGCTTGCCCGCCGGAAAAATACCCGGGCGTTTATTGTCCTGTCAGCCGGGTTCAGTGAAGAAGGCCACGAAGGGAAGTTGCTTGAAGAAAAGCTTGTTGAAATTGTTAATAGTGTGAACGGTGCTTTGATCGGCCCCAACTGTGTGGGAGTGCTTACTCCTGATTATGCTGGTGTGTTCACCAAACCCATCCCTAATCTCGACCCCAAAGGATGTGATTTCATCTCCGGCTCGGGTGCCACAGCCTGCTTTATCATGGAAGCCGGCATCCCCAACGGACTGACTTTTGCCAATGTATTCTCAGTGGGTAACAGCGCACAGATTGGTGTTGAGGAGATCCTCGCATATCTGGATGAGAACTTTGACCCGGGAAAAAGCTCAAGGGTTAAACTTCTCTATCTCGAAAATATTTCCAAACCAGCTCTTCTGCTGAAACACGCATCTTCACTTATCAGGAAAGGCTGCCGCATAGCTGCTGTCAAAGCAGGCTCTTCTGAAGCAGGGAGTCGGGCCGCTTCTTCACATACCGGTGCCCTGGCCAGTCCCGACGTGGCCGTGAACGCCCTCTTCCGCAAAGCAGGAATAGTAAGGTGTTACGGGCGGGAAGACCTGATAAGCGTTGCCTCCGTGTTTATGTACCCCGAACTTAAAGGGAAAAATGTAGCAATTATAACACATGCAGGCGGTCCGGCTGTCATGCTCACCGATGCGCTTTCAAATGGAGGACTATCGGTTCCCAGGATCGATAGTCCTGAAGCAAAAGACCTTCTTGCACAGCTTTTTCCTGGCTCCTCGGTTGCAAATCCGATAGATTTCCTTGCAACCGGCACTGCCCAGCAGCTCGGCATTATCATCGATTACTGTGATCAGAAATTTAAGGAGATCGACGGAATGGCGGTTATATTCGGAACCCCCGGTTTAAGTAAATTATACGATGTATACGATCTTCTGGACGCAAAGATCAGGGTCTCAAAAAAGCCCATCTTCCCGATACTACCTTCGGTAATGACAGCTCGGGAAGAAACCCTTGAATTTGTAAACAAAGGAAGGACTTTCTTCCCCGATGAAGTTACTTTCGGAACAGCCCTGTCGAGGATATTTCATACACCACTGCCCTCACCGGCCGATCCCGAGCTCCCGTCAATAAACAAAGAAGAGGTCAGGAAGATCATCAGCTCCTCAGACGATGGCTATCTCCCGCCTGCTTCAATCCAGGCTTTAATGGACGCATGCGGTATCCCCAGAGCCGGCGAAGCTGTTGTAAACAACCGTGAAGATGCTGCCAAAGCCGCTCAAAGACTTGGATTCCCTGTGGTGATGAAGGTCGTTGGACCTGTTCATAAGTCAGACGTTGGCGGGGTTGTGCTCAATGTGAAGGACGAAGCCGGGGTACTTGCCGGATTCGACCGTATGATCCTCATTAAAGGCACCACCGCCATCCTTATTCAGCCTATGCTTTCAGGCACGGAACTGTTTGCAGGTGCAAAGTTCGAGCCTAAATTCGGACATATGATCCTCTGCGGAATGGGAGGGATCTTTATCGAGGTTCTCAAAGATGTTGCAGCCGGACTCTCGCCGCTTTCAAAAGATGAATCCCTCTCTATGATCCGCAGTTTGAAGAGCTATAAGATCATACAGGGTGTCAGAGGACAAAAAGGTATAAGTGAAGAAGCTTTTGCAGATATCCTGTGCAGGCTGTCAGCTCTTCTTGAAACCGCCCCCGAGATCATCGAACTCGACTTCAACCCATTGCTGGGTAAGGAAGAAAAGATCCTTGCAGTTGATGCAAGGATCCGGATTGAAAAAAGGTGATTGGTGGTTGGTTCTTGGTTCTTGGTTCTTGGTAAATCGTAAATCGGGCTTCGGGCTTCGTAAATGAATTCGTAAATCGGGCCTCGTAAATCGTAAATGAATTCGTAACTCGGGCTTCGTAACTCGTAAATCCCATTACTTGCTCTGCTGCACCGGCGCCTGCTTCGAATAATCGATCTCCGAACCAAGCACACTATGGGGGATAAGGAACACGACAAGGAATACAATCCCTGCAATCACAGGCCATGTGCGGTTACCGGGTCTACGGTACTGTACCACCAGTGCAATGATCCAGAAGATCAGGCCAAGCAGTGTTTTATTGTCGGTAAGGTCATGCCCGAAAGGCCATCCGGTCCAGTAGGCATCAAATGCATACTTTTGCACAATAGGGCCAAGGATAAGTCCGCCTGCAAAGAAAAAGATCACCGTGAGCCAAATATACCTGATCACGTTTTTTCCTTTGAATATGGCCTGCAACGCGGTGACAGTCGAAAGCAGCATGGCCCCGAAGATCGCGATGATATGAAGAATTAACACGAACAGGGGAACGCTGCCTTTAAATCTGAGTACGATCTCGTGATCATTGTAGAGCGGATGTCTCTGCCCGTCTTTAATGAGAGTTATCTTATAACTCACTTTCCCGGCAGCAGGCTGCATGGGTATCATCGAAACCAGTTCCTCCCCCTGCCTTAGCATGGGAACGCTGGTCCATTCATCATTGCTTTTATATCGTTTGAATGTGAACTCCCCGTGAACTGAAGTATCGGCAATGGAAATTTTTACAGGCTTGTCCTCACCGCAGTCGGCCGAACGGGGCAGCTTGTATTTTACATCTGCTGAACCCAGGCTGATATGACTGCTCACCGGGTATGTGGGGCCGGTGGTTCTCTGGTACACAGCCAGGGCGGCAGTGAAGAGGAATGCTAAGATCCAGATTATTGCTGATTGGAATTTTTTCATTGGTTTGGTTTTGGTTTTTTGGTTTGGACGGCAAAGTTAATTATTTGACTCCAAACTTTTCAAACAGATCATATGCAGCCTGCTGTATATTTGTGCGGATGTTCAGGTCGCGAAGTTTCTGGTTTGCAGCCGAGGGGCAGACCCGGTTTGAGAGGAATATATAAACGAAACCGTTTTCAGGATCAGCCCATACATAGGTCCCTGTGAAGCCGCTATGGCCGAAACTCTCGGCAGAGGCACTTTTGCAGGTTGGGCTGTCGGGCTTGTAATTCTGGAGGGGTTTGTCGAATCCCAGGGCCCTTCGGTTTCCGCTGCCGGGGAACTGGCAGCTTGTAAATGTCCTTACAGTCGAAGGCATTAAGAACTGCTTCCCGCCATAACTGCCCTGGTTGATCAGCATCTGCATGATCACCGCAAGATCAGGTGAATTACTGAACAAGCCGGCATGGCCTGAGATACCACCGAGCATTGCGGCTCCTGGATCATGAACATACCCCCTGATAAGCTGCCTGCGGAATTCAGTATCGTTTTCAGTAGGCATGATCATGCTTTCGGGAAATTTTAAATACGGGTTGAAACATGTCCTTTGCAGGCCCAGGGGCTTGTAAAAGGTTTCATCCAGGTAAGTATCAAAAGGCTTTCCACTGATCTTTTCAACAACCAGCCTGAGCATGTAAAAACCCAGGTCACTATAAAGATATTTCCCTTTTTCCCCAATGGGGGATCTCATTATCCTGGCAAAAATCGTATCGGAATATGAGCGGCTGATGAACAGGTTTGAAGCAATCTTCAACGGGAATATGCTGCCCGAATCGCTGCTGATCACGCTGGTATCAAACCCGTTGCCACGGATCACGTCTTTGTAAAAAGGAATCCACGATTGCAGCCCGGCCCTGTGGGTCATTATATCACGAATACTCAGTCCCGACTTGGTTGAGCCTGACAGAAACGGAAGGAACTTCCCCAGGCTGTCATCGGGGCTCAGCTTCCCCTGGTCATACAGTTTCATCACAGCCAACGTTGTCGCAGCTACCTTGGTTACCGAAGCGATATCGTAGATATCAGACTTGCTCACAGGTATGCTGTCTCCATACTGCGGATGGCCGAATGCCTTGTTATAAAAAACCTTGCCGTTTTTTGCAAGAAGCACCTGGCATCCGGGGTAGGCTTCCTGGATGATCCCGCTGCCGGCTATGGAATCTATGATCCCGAGAGCCTGGTCGTTCAGCCCGATTTCTTCGGGCAGTACAAAAGAGATTCTTGTTTTATCTGTCTCCTCCCCGGTTCCATAGGGGAACCCTGCACTGCTTACAGGAAGATGCCCCTGGGCAGGTATACCCCCGAAAAGAATTTCTGCAGCAAGTTGCTGTGTCACTGGAAGGTCCTGGTATGCGACCAGGATTGACTCGGTTTTAAGCGGTCTCGGGAAAAGCCTCAATGAGTATGGATTGCCGAAAACCACAAGGACTGTCCTGCTGATTTTTGAAATTGTATCACTGATAAGAATCGCCTGCCTTGAGAGGTTGAAGCTGTCGGTGGGATACCCTGTCATACCATGCAGCCCGATGAAAACCACATCATATGCCTTTAAAAGTCCTGTGATGCTGTCATGCAGCTGCCTGCCGAATGTGTGGGGAAGATAATATGAATCTGTCCTGGCATATGTTTCCAGAAAGGTGGCGAAAGTCCTTGAAGGGTTTTCACCTATACCAAGATAGGCAATTTTGCGCTTGTCGACAGAAATCATCGGTACCAGCCCGAGTTCATTCTTTACAAGGGTTATGGCTGAGGCAAACCCTTCTTTCTGAAGAAGCAGTGAGGCCCTTGAATTGAGATCAGCATAGAGGTTGCTTGTACTTACGGGTGTTTTACTCACTCTCAGCGCACTTTTCAGCATCAGGACCCTGAAACACTTCTTCTCTATTTCAGCCCAGGATATCACGTTGCTGTCAGCAGCGGCTTTCATCACCTTTATCGCTTCCCCAATATGCTGGGGCAGGAGAAGAATGTCGTTTCCGGCCTCAAAGGCCCTGAGTTCTATCTCGCCGGGTTTGAAATACTTTGCAACACCTTGCATGTCAAGCGCGTCGGTGAAGACATAGCCTTTGAAACCGAGCTGTCCTTTAAGCAATTCTTCTACAACCGGCTTTGACAGCGTGCTTGCGGCATTCAGTGATGAGTCATAAGCAGGAATGTAAAGGTGTGCGATCATGATGCCTTTTAACCCGCCCCTGATAAGGGTTTTGAAAGGAAATAGCTCGACTGAATCAAGTCGGGCCCTGGAATGTTTGATAAGCGGAAGGGTTTTATGGGAATCGGTATCTGTATCGCCATGGCCCGGAAAGTGCTTTGCCACGGCCATCACCCCGTTATCCTGCAGACCCCTTGAATATTGAAGGGATTTTAATGCAACGCTGTATTTATTTTCACCGAATGATCTGAAGTTAATCACCGGGTTATCGGGATTACAGTTTATATCTGCAACAGGGGCGAAGTTAATATGTATCCCAAGCCTCCTGCAGTCCAGGGCTATCCTCGACGAAATCTGGTAAATAAGTGTGTCGTTTGGTATTGCGCCCAGTGTCAGCGGACGGGGAAAGGAGACGGCACTGTCGAGCCTCATCCCAAGCCCCCATTCTGCATCTATTGCCACAAGTAACGGAACCTTGCTGATGTTCTGTAAAACGTTCGTGAACCTGGCCTGGGCGTAAGGCGAACCTTTGAAAAAACAGACGCCTCCCGGCTGAAACTCAGTAAATACCGATGCCAGGCTGTCTTTGTACACCGAGTCTTTCCAGGAATAAGCCCTCAGCATGAACAACTGGGCTATCTTCTGTTCGGGGCTGAGCTGCCTGATCACCGAATCGGCCCAGAGGCTGTCGGCTCTCTCGATTCCCTGTGCATGGAGCAACCCGGCAGCCATTATTAAAACCAGGGCTGTAAAGAGAATCCGCTTTCCCAAATCATCAGGGTTTAAAGTGTATAATAATACCCAACAAAAGAAATTAAAATTGTAATCATGCCGGTGAAATATTATCCATATTTATTAACATCAACCATGCAGCATCCTGTATTGGCATATCTTTGACACCACGAACCAATTCAAATTTCGAAATGCCTACTATTGAAGAACTGCAGAGGATTTCAACCCAGGTAAGAAGGGATATTATCAGGATGGTTAACGGAGCAGCAAGCGGGCATCCCGGTGGCTCCCTGGGTGCGGCTGACTTTCTTACAGTCTTGTATTTTGAATTCATGAAGCCCGATCAGGCACATTTTACAATGGAAGGAAAAAACGAAGATCTTTTCTTTCTTTCCAACGGGCACCTTTCACCAGCCTGGTACAGCGTACTGGGCCACTACGGATTTTTCCCGGTTTCGGAGCTGGGAACATTCCGAAAGATTGGCAGCAGGCTGCAGGGACATCCTGCGACCCTGGAAGGACTGCCCGGTATCCGTATTGCATCCGGCTCACTAGGACAGGGATTATCGGTATCTATTGGTGCCGCCATTGCAAAAAAGATGAATGGGGACAACCACCTGGTTTACACTCTGATGGGAGATGGTGAGCTCCAGGAAGGACAGAACTGGGAGGCGCTTATGTTTGCCCCTGCAAAGAAAATTGATAATCTCATCGCTACAATCGATTATAACGGGAAGCAAATCGATGGCCCTGTTGATAAAGTAATGCCGCTCGGAAACCTCAGGGCCAAGTTCGAGGCTTTTGGATGGGAGGTAACTGAAATGAACGGGAATAATATCCTTGAAGTTGTAAGCGTTCTTAATATTGTAAAGGCCAAAACGGGAATGGGCAAGCCAAATATGATCATAATGCATACTCATATGGGTTATGGCGTTGATTTTATGATAGATAACCACGAATGGCATGGGGTGCCTCCTACGAATGAACAGGCAGCAAAGGCGCTTGCCCAGTTACCGGAGACCCTGGGCGACTATTAGCCAGTATTTATGAAGGTTCCGGCATTTTTGTTTTTTAAGGTAAAGCATTTCACGCAGAAATACTGCCTGCTGCTCCTTCTGCTGATTTCATTTTCAGCGGCTTTGACTGCGTACAGCCAGGCCAGGAAAGAACCCGAAAAACCCCGTATTATCACTCGTATCTTGTTTGTCTTTGATGCCTCCCAGAGTATGTACGGAAGATGGCAGAGCGACACCAAATTCAATATCGCAACAAGGCTTTTCTCAGGGATACTCGACAGCCTCCGTAATATCCAGGACCTGGAACTTGCACTCAGGGTTTACGGCCACCAGAAACCATATCCGCCACAGGATTGCAATGATTCGAAACTGGAAGTCCCGTTCGCTAAAGATAACGTTGCCCGTATCAAACACGTGCTGAAGATTATCAGCCCCAGCGGCACTACCCCGATCGCGAACTCACTGACTCTGGCTGCCAATGACTTCCCTCCCTGTGACCATTGCCGAAATGTGATCATCCTGATCACCGACGGGCTTGAAGAATGCGGGGGCGACCCCTGCGTAGCTTCAGCAGAACTTCAGCAGAAAGGAATTACACTGAAACCTTTTATCGTAGGCATAGGAAAAAATTTCAAGGATCAGTTCGAGTGTGTTGGAACATATTTTGACGCCAGCAATGAGAAGGAATTCACCAATGCTCTCAAGATAATCATCAGCCGGACCCTGAATCCCACCACCATGCAGGTCAACCTTCTTGACCAGGGCCACGATCCTACAGAATCGAATGTGGCTATGACCTTTTATGATACGAAAAGCGGACTTATCAAGTACAATTTCATCCACTCACTTAACGCCAAAGGACTGCCCGATACTCTCGACATAGATCCTTTGCTGATGTACAACATCATTGTTCATACTATTCCACCTGTCAGGAAGGATTCAGTGAAACTGACTTCCGGCAAGCATACCGTGGTTGGCATTGATGCACCCCAGGGTTATCTTACGTTCAAAACATCAGGCAATGCGACCCTTAAGTACCTGCCTTGTATAATCAGGAAATCAGGACAGTCGCAGACCCTCAACGTTCAGCAGTTCGACCAGGTTGAAAAATATATCGTTGGGAACTACGACATAGAAGTACTCTGTCTGCCCAGGGTGATCGTGAAAGATGTTGCCGTTACCCAAAGTCATACGACTTTTGTTGAGATCCCTACACCCGGGATTGCAGTAATTCAGCGGGCTACCAACGGGTATGGCAGCCTTTACCTGGAGGAGAAAAAAGGGCTTACCTGGCTTTATAACCTGAAAGACAACCAGCAGCTGCAGGAAACCCTTTACCTGGAACCTGGCACTTACAGGGTGGTTTTCAGGCCCAAATATTCTAACTCTTCATCGTATACCGAGGAGAAATCGTTTAAAGTGGAATCAGGTCAGACGACGAATGTGAAGATGTTTTTGAATTGAGTAACAAGGTAACAAGGTAACAGGGTAACAGGGTAACAGGGTAACAGGGTAACAGGGTAACAGTGTGATAAAGCAATTCGTAACTCGTAACTCGTAATTCGTAACTCGTAATTCGTAACTCGTAAATCGTAATTCGTAAATCGTAAATTGACTGATCAAAGAAATAAATCTTTATATGAAACAATACACTGACTCCGGCTCCAAAGACACCCGCTCAGGTTTCGGGGAGGCTATGAATGAACTTGGGAAAATCAATCCCGAAGTGGTAGTGCTTTGTGCCGACCTTACTCCTTCGATGAAACTCGAAGAATTTGCAAAGAACTTTCGCGAACGGTTCATACAGGTTGGAATTGCCGAAGCAAATATGATATGCATTGCAGCCGGCCTTGCCACAGGAGGGAAGATCCCTTTCACAGGCACCTTTGCCAATTTTTCGACTGCCAGAGTGTATGACCAGATAAGGCAATCGGTAGCTTATTCGAATAAGAACGTTAAGATATGTGCCTCCCATGCAGGCATCACTCTTGGTGAAGATGGTGCAACACACCAGAGTCTTGAAGATATTGGCATGATGAAGATGCTGCCTGGTATGACAGTGATAAATCCATGTGATTTCAACCAGACTAAAGCCGCCACTCTTGCGGTTGCAGATTTTAAAGGGCCTGTGTATCTGAGGTTCGGTCGTCCAAAGGTCCCGAATTTTACTCCTGCTGATCACAAGTTCCTGATCGGAAAAGCCTTACTGCTGAATGAGGGGAAAGACGTAAGTATTTTCGCAACCGGTCATCTGGTGTGGAAGGCTCTTGAAGCCTGCAGGATGCTTGAGGAACAGGGGATCTCATCCGAAGTCATCAATATTCATACAATAAAACCTCTTGATGAAGAAGCCATTCTTGTTTCGGTGAAGAAAACAGGATGCGTCGTAACAGCCGAGGAACACCAGCGTAATGGTGGGCTTGGCGACAGTATTGCTCAGCTCCTTGCCCGAAAATGCCCGGTACCTGTTGAAATGATCGCAATCAATGATGTTTTTGGCGAAAGCGGCACTCCCGGGGAACTCATGAAGAAATTCGGCCTGGATGCTCCCGACCTTGTTAGGGCAGCATTAGACGCAATCGGAAGGAAATAGTGAGCTCTCAGGCTTTTTTCCTGAACAGATTCTGAACGAAGGCAATGATCATTGGCAGAAGCGAAATTAAAATGATCGCAAGTATTGCCATTGTGAAGTTGTTTTTGATAAAAGGGATGTTCCCGAAAAAGTACCCTGCCATCGTAAACAGAACCACCCATAACACATTCCCGAAGATACTGAAACTGATAAACCTGAAATAGGTCATCTTACCTACTCCTGCAACAAAGGGCGCAAAGGTCCTGATGATTGGCATGAACCTGGCAATGATCAGGGTTTTACCGCCATGCTTTTCATAGAAAATATGGGTCTTATCGAGATACTCCCGTTTGATCAGGCGGTAGTTTTTTTCATATACTTTGTGACCGAGAAATTTGCCAATGAAATAATTGGTATTGTCGCCGCTGAATGCCGCGCATATCAGCAATATGATCAAAGGAAGCATCTGAAGAGGTTCGCCCGGCATCGCAGCAATGGTCCCGGCTGCAAAGAGGAGGGAGTCACCCGGCAGGAAAGGAGTCACTACGAGACCTGTTTCCATGAATATGATCAGGAAAAGAATCAGGTAAGTCCAGGTTTGATAGTTAGTGACTATGTCAAGCAGGTGCTTGTCGATATGCAGAACAAAATCGATCATGCATCGGATGACTTCCATAGATTATTGGTTTTAGAATGGCAAAGGTAGTCGATCTTTATTCAGATACTTCTGCCTTATCAATGAGGATGAAGGCGTGTCTCAGAAGGAATGATGTGATCAGGGTGGTACGCAGGGCCATCATCACCAGCATCGAGAATATCGGGACATCAATAAACCCTTTCTGAAGTGCAATGTTTGCAATAACCAGTTCCATGATCCCTCTTGCATTCAGCCCCAGTCCGATGGTTATGGACTTCGGATTGTCAAAGCCGGCAAGCCTGGAGCCGAAATATCCGCCAAGTATCTTACTTAGAAAAGAGGCTATCAGCACTACTGTAAGAAGAAGCCCGTTGGTCAGAGCGCTGGCGTCAAATTGTATGCCCATGATCGCAAAGAAAATAGGAGCCAGGAACCCCATTGTAAAGCTTGCTGTTGAATGCTTTACCTGCTCAAATTCAGAATTTTTGAACAAGGTACGCGGAAAGAGCATGGCTCCGAAAAAAGCCCCTACAATGAAATGCAGCCCCAGCAGTTCGGCAATGCTTGAAAAGATTAGTACGAAAAGGATAACCAGCGCAAACATCGACTCCTTGCCTTTGAGGTAATGCAGGAATTTATCCATTTTAGGGTTTAGCGTACTTACCCGGGTCTTTGAAAAACCAATCAGGCGGTAAGCAAGAACAAGGAAGATCATGAAAAAGACGACCTTTGAACTTGTAAACAGGATCGAGAAGGTGACATCCCTTAAGGTTCCTGAGTTGCCGTTGTAATCGAGAATGATCCCGAGCACAAGAAGTGAAATAATGTCGTTGAAGATAGCTGCAGAAATAATGCGTTGCCCAACATCCGACTGCAGTTTGCCCAGGTCCATAAGAATACGTATGCTGACTGGCAGGGCTGTGATGGCGATACACAGCCCGAGAAAAATCGTGAAGATGTTGCTGAAATGAAAGAGATGGCCGATTAACAGTCCACTGCCAAACGGGATAAGGAACCCAAGAAGGGCGATCCAGAAATTCTTGCCACGGATCGAATTTTTGATCTCTTCGGCTTCGATCTCCATACCGGCCATGAAAATGAGCAGGAAAACACCCAGGTCGGCAATTGGTTTAATGTCACCAACAACAGGGATGATATTGAACAGTGATGGCCCCAGGATCACCCCGGCGAGGACTTCGCCAATCATCGCAGGCTGGCCGAAGCGTTCAGCAAGTTCACCCAGGATCTTCGCCGAAAGTAAAAGTATCAGCAGGTTAACAATGAACGGCAGCTGAGTGTGAAACAGGTGGAACATACACTAACATAAACCTTACTGATGCAAAATTACTCTTTTATCATTTGCAAACCATCGTATTAATTTACCTTTGCGCCGTGAATCAGGACTTTTTGGTTGATTTTGGGTTCTTCCAGGCCTCGCTTGCCGAACTCGTTGCTGTAATAACAGGGCTTATCAGTGTATGGCTTGTCAAAAAAGAGAATGTCTGGGCATTTCCTGTAGGCGGAGTCAGCGTTATATTTTCGGCATACATTTATTTTAAAGGCGGTGTTTACGCCAATGCCGGGATAAATATTTTCTACTTCCTGATGAACATTTATGGCTGGTACTACTGGCTCAGAAAAATCGGGGGGGAAAAACATATCATGATCACCTCCTGCAACCTGAAGGAAATGCTCCTTTATGCCGCTCTGATCGTTATCCTGTTCTTTGGTCTTTGGTATGTTCTTAGAAAGATGCAGAATAATGAATATGCATTTTACGATGCATTCACATCTTCGCTTTATGCGGTTGCCATGTGGCTCATGGCGAGGAAAAAGATCCAGCACTGGCCTCTCTGGATTATCGGGGATGTGGTCATGATCGTACTCTGCTTTTTCCTTAAGTGGTATTTTCTCGGCTTCCAGTACCTGGTTTATACTGTTATTGCCTCCATGGGATGGATGGAGTGGAGATATAAAATCACCGGGACAAAAACTTATTGATCTGTCAGAAAAAATCAGAAAAATAGCGGTCACAGGTCCTGAATCTACAGGAAAATCAATGCTTGCCTCTGAGCTTGCGGGATTTTACGCTACAAGCTGGGTCCCTGAATATGCAAGGGAATACCTTGAACTGAACGGACCTGAATATAAAGAGGAGGATATTTTTCTGATTGCGAAAGGACAACTTGAGAAGGAAACCCAGGCCTTGTCGCAGGCTTACGGATTCCTTTTTTGTGATACGGAATTCCTGGTCACCAAAATCTGGAGTGAGGTCAGATTCGGGCGTTGCAATCCATGGATTACGAGGCAGGTTGAGGAGCACCTTTACGATCTTTATCTCTTATGCGATATTGACCTGCCCTGGGAATATGATCCCCTCAGGGAGCATCCTGAGATGAGAAAAGAACTTTTTGATTTGTATTACAATGAATTAAAAAGCCGCGGCTTTCCCTTTTTCGTCGTAAGCGGTTCAGGAACCAGGCGGCTAAAGAATGCCACCAGGATCATTGCAGAATATTTTAAAGAAAGCTAATTTCGATCAGTAAAATCACAGGTGTTTTGGACCCGTCACTGAAAATTTTATTCGTTCCCCGCTGGTACCCCAGCCGCTGCGATCCTATGCCTGGGCTTTTTATACAGCGTCAGGCAGAAGCACTTGCAGAGAAACATTCCGTAAGGGTAATTTCAGTTCACGCTGATCCTGATTGTAAAACGACCTTTGAGATACAGCATTCTGTTGAAAATGCAGTTAAAATCTGCAGAATATTTTATAAAAAGGATCTTCGCGCACCATTTGTTTCCAAGATTGTGAACTTGTTCAGGTATGTTAAAGCACATCACCTCGGCTATCAAAGCCTGATGCCTTTCTCAGTGGATATCGTTCACGGTCATATCCTTACACGGGAAATATTCTTTGCCTGGTATATGTCGCACAAGCAGAAATGTCCTTATGTTGTTTCTGAACATTGGTCGAGGTACTTTGCTCAAAACAGAACCTACAGGGGGGTATTCAGGAAATGGCTGACAGGATTTTTAACCGGCAGATCATCGGCCCTGATCCTTGTGAGCCAATCCCTGAAAGATGCCATGAAATCCTGCGGGCTCAGCCATCCCGCGACCTTCATCGTGCCTAACGTTGTTGACACATCTTCTTTTGTGGTCGCAACGTCTGGCCGGCAGAGTGAAAAAGCCGTCATTCTTCATGTTTCCTGCTTCGAGGATAAATCGAAGAACATTTCCGGCTTTCTCGAAGCAGTTGCCGGGCTTTTCAGACGGCGAAACGATTTCAGGGTCGTCCTTGCCGGGGAAGGTCCGGATCTCGCCAACCTGAAGATATATGCAGCCAGGCTTGGCCTTGATCCCGGCAGAGTTGAATTCGCAGGCTTGAAACAAAACACAGAGCTTGTCAATCTTTATCAGTCAGGTTCTTTCCTGGTTCAGTCAAGCCGTTACGAAACCTTCGGTACTGTCGTTATTGAAGCACTTGCCTGCGGATTGCCCGTGGTTTCAACTTCGACAGGGATTGCAGCAACCCTTATAAATGCTGATACCGGGATACTTATTCAACACAGCTCAGTTGATGAAATTGTTATGGCGATAGAACATATGCTGAATATTTATCCTACCTTTGAAAAGCAGAAATTGCATGAATCTGCAGCCCTTATGTTTTCAGGCAGTGTGATCAGGGGACAACTTGAAGGCATCTATCGCGAAATTGCTGATACATGGCAAAAGGTTTAAAGTTTGGTGTTATGTGCAACGGCACAGTCTTCCAGAAATGGCAGTCTGAGGCTATACGGCTCCTTGTACAAAGCGGTCATGAACCGGCGTTGCTTATTGTGGATAAACGTAACGACAATTCGGACCAGGCTGTTAATCAAATGAAGCAGAAACCAAAATATTCCTTTTTGTGGAGGGCATCGGGCAGGTGTTTGTTCAGATATGAGCAGAAATCTCCTGTACAGATGGGGGAGGAATTGAAGGAAATACCCAGGCTGGTATGTGAGGTTACTGTAAACAAATTTTCCGAATACTTCCATGATCGGGATATCATGATAATTAAATCGGCAAATCTTGATTTTATACTTCGGTTCGGGTTCAATATCATCCGCGGGGATATCCTGCATTCAGCAAAATACGGGGTTTGGTCATTCCATCATGACGATGAACAGAAATACAGGGGTGGACCTGCCGGTTTCTGGCCCATATATAACAATGATCCTGTAAGTGCGGCGATGATGCAGCGGCTTACCGAAAAGCTTGATTCAGGCATCATCCTGAAAAAAGGCTGGTTCAAGACCCTTATGCATTCCTACAAAACGAACCTGGATGTTCTGCTGCTGATGTCTTCGTCCTGGCCTGCTGATGTCGCAAACCAGATTGTTGCCATTGGCTATCCCAGATGTTCCCAATCCGCAACATCCGCCCCGGTTTACAAAGTCCCCGGGAACATGAAAATGTTCCTATTCCTTCTGAGGCTTCTCAGGAACCGGATTTTATTTTACTGGAATGACCTGTTCAGGGCTGAACGCTGGAATATAGGGATTATCAATGCTTCGGTTCAGGAAATTGCTTTTTCTGAAGATACAATCAGGCCCGAGGATGTGCTCTGGATGAAGGAAAGGAGTTCCCGTAATTATTTTGCCGACCCTGCAGGTTTTATCGAGGAGAACAAGGTCCACATCCTTATGGAAGACTACTCCTACGCCGATAACAAGGCACACATCTCAGAGGCGGTGTTTGATCCTTTTTCAAACAGCTTCTCTGTTCCCCTCAAATCCATAGAAACAAAGGAACATCTCTCTTACCCTTTTGTTTTTGTGCATGGTGAAAACATCTATTGTTTACCCGAATCATACCGCTATGGTTATATCGGGCTGTATAAACGTAATTATTCTGAAGGGATTTTCGTTGAAGACCATGTGCTGATTGATAAAATTGATGCAGTAGACCCCACCCTCATCAATCACAACGATAAATGGTGGTTGTTCCTCACATTGAGGAAATACTCGAATACCCATTTGTATATTTATTATTCCAATGAGCTCGATGGCGTTTACAAACCCCATCCTGCAAACCCTGTTAAAATGGATGTCAGGTCTTCAAGACCGGCTGGACTGCCTTTTATCCATGAAAGCCAGCTTTACCGGCCTTCCCAGGATTGTTCAGAATCATATGGAAAGCGGATTGCTATTAACCGGATTATTAAACTTACCGAAACTGAATTTGAGGAGGAACTGGTCAAATATATAGGGCCTTTGCAAAACGGCAGGTATTCAAAAGGATTTCATACGGTTTTTGGTCTTGGCAGGTTTACCCTGATCGATGCCAAACGAAGCAAATTCAATTTCGCCCATTTCGGTCGTCAGACCCGTCATAAATTCAGGAAACACTAGGAACCCCGATGTTCAGGAAAATCATTGGTACGATCGGGACCCGTGTATTCAGCGCCTTCCTTACACTACTTATAAGTGCTTTGAATGCCCGTTTGGGTCCCTCAAACATGGGAACCATTACACTCATCACACTCTCAGTAACCTACATTCAGCTATTGAATAATTTTATCGGCGGAGGAGCTCTGGTATATATGTCACCCCGCGCCGGATTCTTCAAGTTGTTTGTGTCAAGCTATACCTGGACATTTTTTGTTACCATCATTGGGACATGTGTTTTTGGCAGCATTGATCTGTTCTCAACAAGCGTTGAAGTCATTCCCAAGGGTTATTTTATTGAAGTACTTGTGCTGGCTTTGATCATGTCCTTTGCTTCGGTTAATTATATGCTCCTGCTCGGAAGGGAAAAGGTGAAAACCTTCAATATTCTAAACCTGGTACAGATTATTACCCTGATTGTGTGTTTGCTGATTGCTGTGTACGTTTTCAAAGTAAGAACTGTCATGGCTTATTATTGGGCAATTCTTATTTCTTATTGTATTAGCTTCGTTTTCAGTTTTATTCCATTGCTTGAGTTTTGGAAAATTGAGCCTCTGACCGGACTTAAAGCGATATTCTCTGTTATGTTCCGCTACGGAACATATGCTCAGTTCGCGAATATTTTTCAGCTCTTCAACTACCGCATCGGCTACTATTTGGTTGATTACTGGTACGGCAGGGCAACTCTTGGGGTTCTTGGACTTGGATTCCAGTTGTCAGAGGGTCTTTGGATCATCTCACGAAGCCTGGCAATGGTCCAGTTCACCAGGATATCAAATACCATTGACTCGAAATATCATGTGCGGATTACCTTGATTCTGTCGAAGATAGCAATTGTTGTGACAACCCTGGCAGTTATCTGCCTTGTTGCGTTACCCCAGATTGTCTATCGCAAAATTTTCGGCCCGGGGTACGACGACATCAAACTGGTTATAGCATCCCTCGCATTCGGTATTATCACCCTAAGTTTCTCAATGATCCTCAGCCATTACTTCTCAGGGATCAACAAACCATATCACAATACGATCAGCTCTGCGATCGGACTGGTTTTTACCCTGCTTCTGGGCTTTTTGCTGATACCAAGGTTTGGGCTGATCGGTGCTTCCATCACAGCATCCATATCCTATTCGATTTCTGCCTTGTATCAGTTTATCATCTTCTCGAAAATGAACCGGCTGAAACCCAGGGATTTCCTGCTTACGCTCAGCGAATTAAAACTACTTATCGGAGAAGTGAAGAACTTCTCATGGAAAGGCGGAACCCCTGAATCAGTAAATAGCAATTGATTTTTTTGCAAGGACTTTGCGGTCAGAAGAAATGATAAGCCAGTAATTTCCTGATGCAAGGCTGTCTTTCGAAAACATCCCGCGGTATTCCCCGGGGACAGGACTGTTCAGTTTAAGCCGTCTGACAACCAGCCCGTTCACGTCAAGCACATCGGTTTTGAAAACCTCTCCGCCTGTATATTTGAAAAGTACTTCAGAATTGTCCTTTACAGGGTTTGGATTGACTGTAAGCTGAGGTTCCTCGACTGGAATTGTGGACTGAACACCGGTGAAAATAGTGCTGAGGGATGATAAAAGACTGCAACCCGGGCCACCGTAGGCTCCCATGTCATTCCTGGTTGTTCCTTTTGAAGGAAACAGGGCGGATGAGGGATTGAGGGGATCGGAAAGGTCGTTGTAAACGGCAGTGGAATCACCTTCGTCTATGCAAGGAGATATCCCCGAAAGATAATAGTTCATGACGTCAAATTCGGGATTCAGGTTGATGTTCCCGCTTCCTGCAAATCCTCCCTGAATATCATTGTATATAGCTGTCACAGAGCTCGTTGCAGCAAAGATCTGGCTGCCCAGGGAGGCAGTGTTACCCCAGAGTATGTTATTTTTAATGGTCATCGTAGTACTCCAGGCCCTGATACCTCCCCCGGGCCCGGTTGAATAATTGTATATAATGGTATTGTTGATTGCCAGCCTGGGTGTCGCCGGGGAACTTTCACCCAGTATCCACAAGCCGCTGCCACCGTAATCCTGCCCCCCGGTATTATGTGCTATAAGGTTGTTCCTTATGATTCCTCCGCAATAATTGAATACAATGCCAGCACCGTATTTTCCCTGGTTATTGTCAATTACGTTGTTTGCAATAAGCGGATTGCTGTCCCCGCAGCGGATACCGCCCCCGCCTGTGCTTGCCATACCCCCGCTTCCGTCGGTGGCCTGGTTGTAGGTAATGTGATTATGAAGTATACGGGGAGACAAATACTGAACAAGTATCCCGCCCCCTTCCCTGTATACAGAGCCTGGATTATGCTCGTCATTCCATTTTGTTCCTGTGCCACCGGTGATCCTGAACCCAATGATCATGGCCGATGTGTCGGAAAATGTCGAAGGAACTTTGCTCGCAATGATCACGCAACTCGCCGAATCGGGATCAGCAGGCTGGCTGCCGTTTATAATCGTGGCATCGATCATCGCGGTATCATGGCTGAGAATGTATGTGCTGGCTAAAACTATTCCCCTGCCCCTGAAGTTGATATTCTCAAAGTAAGTGCCGGGAGAGACAAGCACAGTGTCGTGCTGGGATGCTGCATTGATTGCCGACTGTATCGTGGCATATTGTGAAGGAACCAGCAATCTTGTTGAAAATGCCAGCTGGAAAGCAACACAAGTGAAGACTATAAAAAGGATAGGTTTTTTCATAGAGATATGTTTTCCGCAAAAATATGTAAATATACCTATATGTATTATAAGGATCGGTGAAATCCGCATAAAACCCGGTCACTCGCCATTGAAGATCGGTTTCCTTTTTTCATAAAACGACCTGATGCCTTCAATGTAATCGCTGCTTGTCCCGGCTTTCCCCCTGAGCATGTCGATATGCTCAAACACCGAAGGTGAGATCGGTAAGGAATTTCCTAAAATGTTCAGCTGCTCCTTGATGACCTGGATACTCAGGGGGGAGTTGGCAATGATGCGGTTGGCAAGTTTTACGGTGAATTCTTCAAGTTCTTCACGTTCCACAATATGATTGATGATCCCAAGGCTATGGGCCTTTTCTGCCGATATCGGGTCGGCTGTGAAGAACATTTCCTTCGCAATGTGGGAGCCCATGATATCGAGGAACTGCAGTATACCTGAAGTGTTGTAAGGCACACCTATCTTTGCAGGCGTTATTGCAAGACATGTGTCTTTGGTGCCGATTACAATGTCGCAAATTATCGCAACATTGCATGCACCTCCCCAGATACTTCCTTCGGCCATCGCTATTACAGGTACCGGGATCCGCATGATGGTCCGTATTACCTTTTGAAGGGGATTGTCATAGGCCAGGGGGTCACTCCCGTCACGCGGCAGCTCGTCAATGTTAAAACCTGAAGACCATACTTTGGCTCCTTTATTTGACCTGAGGATGATGACCCTTACTTTCCGTTCTTCCATTTCATGCAGAGCGTCAAGCAGTTCATTCAGAAGGGCACGGCTCAGGGCATTGCGCTTGGCATCATGATTGAGTATGATCCATCCGATAGAATCACTGATTTCAATTTTAACTAATTCCATATGGTGTTTTTCTGCTGGTTTCTACTGTTTGCAAAATAACAGAAATCTGAGCTCCTGTGAATAACTTTGCGATAATATTTAGTAAATCCGTCAAGAGAGGCCGGTGGATTGAGTTATCTTTGTCGCGGTCAGAAAGTATATCCCTTGCTGGTGCGGATGAAATTCCGGAACTGGCCTTTTTTTGATTTTCAATACATCCCGATATGTTTAAGGAAGAAGCCTATAATGAAGACAGCATTAGGTCCCTGGAATGGAAAGAACATATCCGGCTTCGCCCAGGAATGTATATTGGCAAACTGGGCGACGGATCATCTCCTGACGATGGTATTTATGTTCTGATCAAGGAGATCGTTGATAATGCCATAGATGAATATGTAATGGGGTATGGAAAGACGATCGAGATCACTATTAAGGATCAGCAGGTTTGCGTTCGCGATTATGGCCGTGGCATCCCCCTTGGAAAACTGGTCGATTGTGTGTCAAGAATAAATACGGGGGCAAAGTACGACTCGAAGGTGTTTAAAAAGGCAGTCGGGCTTAACGGAGTAGGAGCCAAAGCCGTGAACGGGCTCTCATCCGCCTTCAAAGTCCAGGCAATAAGAGAAAACCTTACCAGGATCGTTGAATTCAACCGGGGTGAACTGATCCATGACGAAAACGACAAACATTGCGATCTCAGGTCGGGAACCATAGTAACTTTCACTCCCGACGAAGACCTTTTCGGTAAATATCATTTTATTCCCGATTACATTCAGAAAATGCTTTGGAATTATGCATTTCTCAATAACGGGCTTACACTGATATTTAATGGCGAACGGTATTATTCGCAGAACGGACTGCTCGACCTGCTGAATTCCTATATCGACACTCCAAAACTATACCCTGTTGTACATCTGAAAGAAGGTGATTTTGAATTTGCTTTCACTCATTGTGAGATGTATGGCGAAGAATATTATTCTTTCGTCAACGGACAGCATACCACCCAGGGAGGCACACACCAGGCGGCCTTCCGCGAAGCTATCGTAAAAACAATCAGGGAGTTTTATAAAAAGGATTTTGATACGAATGATATCAAGGCTTCGCTGATTGTAGCCCTGAGCATCAAGGTACAGGATCCTGTATTTGAGTCCCAGACCAAGACAAAACTCGGATCACTGTATGTTGAGCCGGAAGGACAAACTATCAGGAATTATATCGTGGATATTGTCAAGAAGCATCTCGACAATTATCTCTATATGAATACTGATACCGCCGAATCACTCCTGAGGAAGATCCTGCAGTCAGAGAAGGAAAGGAAGGAATGGGCCAACATAAAAAAGATTGCCAAAGAGAGTGTCAAGAAAGTGAGCCTGCACAACAAGAAACTCAGGGATTGCAGGATACATTACAATAACCATGACGACCGCAGGTATGAATCTACCATCTTTATCACTGAAGGGGATTCGGCAAGTGGTTCTATAACCAAAGCCAGGGATGTGAATACCCAGGCTGTTTTCAGCCTTAAAGGGAAACCTTTGAACTGCTTCAGCCTGAGCAAAAGGGTGGTTTACGAAAACGAAGAATTCAACCTTCTGCAGTCGGCTCTTAATATCGAAGAAGGACTTGAAAACCTTCGCTATAATTATGTTGTGGTGGCGACCGATGCAGATGTTGACGGGATGCATATTCGTTTGCTTATGCTTACCTTCTTTTTACAGTTCTATCCTGACCTTGTTAGAAATAATCATCTTTTTATTCTCCAGACGCCGCTCTTCAGGGTGAGGAACAAGCAAAAAACAATTTACTGCTACTCGGAGCAGGAAAAACTTTCGGCGATTGAGAAACTGGGCAGCAACCCGGAGATCACCAGGTTTAAAGGACTGGGAGAGATCTCACCTGATGAGTTCAAGTATTTCATAGGGAACAACATGCATCTCGACCCGGTGATCCTTACAAAGGACTCAGCCTTCCAGGAGGTACTGAATTTCTATATGGGAAAAAACACTCCTGAACGCCAGAATTTTATAATTGATAACCTCAAGGTAGAGGATGACGTTCTGAACTAAACTGCTCTTATTTAATCGTGCTTTTTCTGGAAAGGCCAGATTGAATAAGTGAACCTGAGTAAAGCCTCACGGCGGTGCAGCAGATCTTCCAGTTCATAAAGCATATTCCTGTTAACCTGCTCGGCCATCGGGATTACCCATTTTTTCGTTTCATCGAGATACCGTTTGATGAACTCCTTATCAAATATATCAGGATGCAGGTCGGTAAGATTGCTGATGCGGTCGGCGCATTTCAGGGTTTTCGCATTCTCGCTGCCGTTTTCAAGCAGCATTTTAAGATAATGCTCCTTGGTTTCCTCTTTCTTTTTAGTCACTTCAAGAACGAGCAGGAGTACAGCCGGTCCGTCAACATCTATGTTCCTTATTTCATCATATGACACACATTTGACGTCTTCAAAAAGATCGTGAATAACGGATGCTTTAAGCAATACCTGGTCAACATAGTGGTAGTCAATAAGGATGGCATAGGTGCTTAAGGCGTGGCGGAACTGGTTCCCTCCCACATGCCGTTTGATCCCTCTCAATGCCGTTGCTTTCTGTACGTATGGTGCTATGACCATGCCGACTAATTGTTCTCTTTCAAAATTCTCCATATAATGTTTGAAATGCTTTTCCTGTGTATTTTATGATATCTCCTGCGATCATCGCTTCCTGCCCGATCTCCGAAGCTGCCAGGTCTCCTGCAAATCCGTGGATGAAAACGCCCAGCAAACATGAGTCAAGGGACGAATACCCCTGGGCTTTCAGCCCCGTGATGAGACCGGTAAGCACATCTCCACTGCCTGCGGTAGCCATCCCGGGGTTCCCGGTTGAATTGAAATAGCAATCCCCTTCAGGAGTAGTTATTGAGGTATGGGCGCCTTTAAGGACCACATAGGACTTGTAGCGGTGCGAAAATTCCCTTTGAATTTTTAACCGGTCATAGTCATCTGTATGCTTCCCCGCCATGCGTTGAAACTCCTTCGGGTGCGGTGTGAATATGGAGTGGTCTGGAATAAAACCAAGCCAGGTTTTATTCTCAGCGATGATGTTGATGGCATCTGCATCAAATACAATGGGCTGAGCTGACTGCTGGATCAGGAATTTCAATGCTTTCTGTGTTTGCACATCCTGGCCGAGGCCGCATCCGGTTCCTATTGCAGTAAAAGGCCCGAGTTCGGGAATACCTGATACATTATTCTCATTGCTGTCGATACTTACCATGACCTCAGGCACTGCCGTCTGAAGAACATTTACCCCAGATGAAGGAGTATGAACGGTAACCAGTCCGGTCCCGGAACGCATGGCGGCATGAGAGGCAAGTACTGCAGCCCCCATCTTTCCGTAGCTTCCGCAGATCAGTAAGGCATGTCCGAAAGTTCCTTTATGATCGAATTTGTTTCTTTTTCTGAGCAGGGAAGCAAGCATTCCAGCATCTGTAACATAATTGCTTACCAGGGTTTGTGCAATGAAATCCTTCGATATTCCTATATCGAGAAGCTGCCAGTGTCCAAGGAATAAGTCATTTTCGGGCAGAAAGAAGGCAAGTTTAGGAGGTGAGAAAGTAAGAGTGTAATCGGCATTGACAACCACCGGCTTTTCGGTTGCTTTATGTGAACTGTCACAAAAAAGCCCGGAAGGAACGTCAATCGATATGGTCAGGGCCTTGCTTTCATTGATATGCCTGATTACGGCAGCTGTATAACCGCCGGCCGGCCGTGTTAAACCACTCCCGAAAATACTGTCTATCAACACATCATCAGTGCCAAAGGCAGGGAACGGATCTCCTTCTGAAAGGAATCGGAAATGCTTAGGGGCTATATTCCTGAACCTCTCATAATTGGTCCGGCAGGAAGGGGATAGGCTGTGTTCTGATCCGACCAGGTATACCTCGACGGGAAAATGCTTCTGCTGGAACATTCTTGCGATGGCAAGGCCGTCGCCTCCGTTATTGCCGGTCCCGGCAAAAACCTGGATATTCTTTCTGGCCTTCAGTTTCCCGGTGATCCAGCTGAAACAAGCCGAAGCGGCCCGTTCCATCAGGTCTATGTCTGCTACAGGCTCGTTTGCTATCGTATAAGCATCAGCCTCACGGATTTTTTCAACAGGTAATATTTTCATTAACTATCTGATCATTCCCCAAAAGGGAAGTGTAACTAGCAACCCGACCATAAAAAAGATCACCAGGACAAAAACCACAACCGAGATGATCAGGCCGATGATTGCACAGGTTCTTCCCGTTTTGACATTGTTGAGCGAACTGATGGTGTAGGCCTGAGGAGAGGAATTATACAAGGCCTTCTCCTTATTCGCAAGTACCAGTGTCAATATTCCCATTATAATCCCGACAACTGAAACAATATGCCACCAGCAGAATACAATCGAAAGTATTCCCAAAACCAGGATGGTGTTCGAATTAGGCAGGTTCTGTTGAAAAAACGGATTTTTACCGGCTTCGCCCTGAGGTTTTGTCCATAAATCTTGCCCGTCCATATAAAGTGTTTTTTATAAAGAGTAAAGTTACGAAAAATGTTTCAGTAATAAATAGGATAAAACCTGAAATTTCCAAGGGTATTGTATTCGATTGCAGGAGCAGGTATCTTTATGATACTCAAAACGGTGAAGGCTGCTTTCAGGAATTTCGAGCGGGTGGGGATGCGGGTCAGGTCAACGTCGACCGAGATTAAAAAGCGGCGGTATCTTTCGGGGGACTGACCTGATGGTGATGCAGCGTTTGACGAAGCACCCGTCATGCCGCCGGCCCCATAGCCAAACGCAATGTTCAGCCATTTCGGAAAACGGCTGTGTTTTGGAAGAAAGCAGCTTATGTTGCCCGACAACCAGAAGCTATGCCCATTGTAATCCTTTAAGATCTGTGTCATTATATTGTCCCCAAGGAGGTCCGGCCTGTACGCAGGATAAGACGTCTGATGAAATGAGAACTTAAGCCTGAATCTTTGCTCTTTCCAGATCAGCTGCTGGCTTACAAACATAGCTGCCCCAAGAGTGTTCGCGGTAATGTCCCCGATCGAAAAACCCCATGCTGACGAAAAACCGTCGAGTATCTCAATGTTCAGCTGGTAGGCTATGGCAAGCAGGCCCCCGAAACAGGCCGATGCCGTGTTCCCAAGCCCGGTCCAGCGGTAAGAATAATGAAATATCATGCTTTCGTAATATGCCGAAGTAGCATGACCAAATTTATCCATTTGCAACCATTCGTTGTTGTCGTTGAACAAATGGAATGATGACTGGGGATATCCCTTATACCACGCATAATAAAGCCCCGCAAGGCTTCCGAAATACAGGGCTCCCTGCACCGACAACACCCCGATCAGGCGACCCTTATGAATCCCTGCAGTGTCTGTCCTTAATGTATGATACTTCAGGCTGTCCTGTCCATAACCGGCAAGAGCGAGAAACAAGGCAATCAACAGTAAGCGATATCGCATCTTACCTGATTATTATTGCTTATTGTTTAACCTTCATCTGATCGAGGGCGTGCTGGTATTTCTTTGCATTCCTGGCATGTTCTGCATTGCTGACAGCAAAGTTATGATATCCCGAAAAGTCCTCCTTCGCGCAGAAATACATATACAGGTGATGTCTGTAATTCAATACAGCATCTATGGAACTGACCGACGGAATGCAGATCGGCCCTGGCGGCAGGCCAGTATGGATATAAGTATTATAAGGGGATTCTATCCTCAGATGCGAGGCAAGAACACGTTTAATGCTGTAATCCTGCCAGGCGAAAATAACGGTAGGATCGGCCTGCAGGGGCCAGTTTTTATGAAGCCTGTTGATGTATACTCCGGCCATTACAGGTTTTTCGTCGTCTTTATTTGTTTCTTTTTCAATGATGGATGCAATAGTCACCACCTGCTGTATGTTCATTGAAATTGAATCCAGCCGGCCCTGCCGTTTTCTGTTCCAGAATGCCTTCTGTTCCTGGCTCATTTTAGTAATAAGCTGGCGGGCCGATGTGTTCCAGAAAATTTCATAAGTGTTAGGGATAAAAAGAACGAAAACATTCTCAGTGTTAACGCCGAACTGCTTCAGGTATGCATTGTCACAGAAAAGCATCAGAAGACTGGCCGAATCGGCCTCAACCTGATGCCCAAGCTTTCCGGCCAGTTCGGCCAGGTTCCTGGCATTCTGGAGACTCAGTCTCACCGGAACCTGCCTGCCCGATCTCAGGTGGTTTACAAGTTCGTTGTTGCTGATACCATTATTAATCCTGTATTTCCCGGCTTTTACCTTAACATCATAATGCTTCCTTCTCGCAACAAAAACAAAGCTTCTCTCATTCTTAAGAACCGACTTTTCTTTCAGGATCTTAAGCAGCCCGTTGAAGTCGGTTCCTGTAGGGATATACAGGTATATGTAGCCTTTCCCATGCAGATCTACGTTTGGGCTTTTAACAAATGTATAAAACCGGACCGAGAACAGGAGTAATAGGAGGGAAGTAATGATCAGCACGGCTGCAGGTGCTATATAACTCTGCCTTCTGCGGCATATGAGGTCAGGTCCGGAGGAATTCATCAGAAAGAAACCATATGTTTATTTAAAACTGCGGATCTTCTGGAACATCCATTCTTCCATAAACCCGTTCCCGGTGCGGATCCAGTCTTTTTTTATGCCGCAGCGCTCAAAGCCAAACTTCTCGAAAAGTGACAGGCTGGCTGTGTTTACAGGGGTGATATTACTGTAAAGCTGCTTCAGGTTTAAAACCTCAAATGCATAACGGATAAGGATCTCAAGAGCTTCAGAGGCATAACCGTTCTTCCTGTATTCATCCCTTACAAGGATACCTATACCTGCCCTCATATGAAACGGGTCAAAATCGAACAGGTCGATCGCCCCGATAGCTTTATCACTTATGTTTCCCAAATGTCCTTCAATAATAAGCCTCAGCTGTTTGCTTGCATAAATGTCGTTCTGAACATTCATTACATATTCTTCAATCTGGAACCGGGAGTATGGGCTTAAGGTATTACTAACTTTCCAGATCGACGGATCATTCTCCCACTGGTATAAAACATCAATATCACCAGGCTCTACCGCCCTGAGGTGTAATCGCTTACCTTTCAGTATCTCGTTTTGCATCAATATCTAAATTATAATTTCTCCTTTAAAAACGAATTCAGCAGGCCCTTCAAGAAATATCTCTGAAAAGGATTCTCCTTCCTGCCTGAAACTGACCTTGAATTTCCCACCTGGGGTCTCAATATCAAAAAATCCGGGGTTTGAAGGGTCAAGGATTGCAGTAACGAGAGCCGAAGCAGTAACTCCGGTTCCGCAGGAGAGTGTTTCGTCTTCAACTCCACGCTCATAGGTCCTGACTTTTATCCCTTTCTCAAAAGGATGAACAAAATTGACATTGCATCCCCCCGGTGCAAACCGGCTTTCATACCGTATCGCTCTTCCTTCAGCAACAACATCAGTTGAATCTGTATCCGGAACGAATTTTACGAAATGAGGAGATCCGGTGTCAATTAAATAACCGTCGTGGTGTGATGTTCCAGGTATTGTGTCTTTCATTTTAAGCCGTACCAGGCTTTTTTCATCTACTTCTGAAAGGATCTCCGCTTCATGGATGCCGTCTGCGGCCAGGAATCTGGCTTTCCGTTCAATGATGCGAAGTTTGTGCGCAAAGCAGGCCATACAGCGACCCCCGTTGCCGCACATACTGCTTTCATGGCCATCACTGTTATAGTATCTCAGTGAAAAATCAAATCCACCTTTCTCCTCAAGGAACATCAGTCCGTCAGCTCCGATACCGAAATGCCGGTCACAGATAAACTCAATCTGCCTCTGTGACAGGAACAGCAATCCGGAACGGTTGTCAATGATTATGAAATCATTACCGTTCCCATGATATTTATAGAACACCACTTTCATCTGTTGCCTTACAGCTAAGTTCCGTAATTGAAAACGCGGATAAAATTACTCATTTTTATTCCTGCCAGGAATTAATAATTTTGTATTGAATTTAAATTTCAATTGACCTGATGCGGGAACCTGCAATTTTAAAAGTATCATGACCAAGGTTCGTCGGGGCTTTTCCCTTGTTTGTCGATTTGTACTTTTTTAGGCTTCCATATAAGAATACTTTTGCTTACAGAAAAACACTAATTTTAAACTCGAATATATGGAACCACATCCCGAACATAAAACACATTATGATAGTCACCAGAAAAAAGGAATGCTGGGAATTATTGTAATCCTCGCCGGTCTCGCTCTTCTTCTTTTCAATACAGGGTTTCTTCCTGATTACTTCAGGCATATCATAATTTCATGGCCGATGCTTCTGATTGCCATCGGAGCAGTCAGCCTGATGGGCTCAGGTAACAGAATACCTGGTATTATCCTGGTTCTGATCGGCGGTTTTTTTCTTCTCCCAAGAATATTTGACCTTGACTTGAATTTTGCCAGCTTGTTCTGGCCGCTCATTCTGGTATGCCTCGGAGTACTTATCCTTTTCCGCAGGTTCCCACACCCGCGTCAATGGAAGAACAGGATGGGAACATCTCCCGAGAATGCAGCCGTGGCAAGCGACCAGGGGTATATATTTGAAGACCATATTTTCAGCGGAACAGAAAAAAGAATCATTAACAAAGAATTTAAAGGAGGAAGGCTGAATGTGATCTTCGGAGGTGCAAAACTTGACCTCACCCAGGCAAGTCTCGCCGAAGGAATTAATGAACTTGAAGTTAATGTAGTGTTCGGAGGAGCAACCATTATTGTTCCCTGTGAATGGAAAATACAGCTTAAAAATACCAGTGTTTTCGGAGGCTTTTCCGATAAACGCTTCTGTGTCAAGGAATCTCCGGAACCTTCAAGGGTACTCTTAATCAAAGCGTCTGCAGTTTTTGGCGGTGGTGAAATCAAAACGTATTAAAATAAAACCTGGGGATAGAGAATGATACATCCGGTCTTTCAAAATCTCAGGTCCATATCCGTGTATTTTGGAACGTGGATCCTCCTTGCGGGGATCCACTTTTCTATTTTATTCTTCCAGTTCAGGATACCGATAAATGTTTGCGTTGCCGACAGCCTTATTTATAACAGTATTCTTAGTTCCTTCGGAATAGCCATCTGGTATGTGATCAGATATTCAATGCCAGGGAACAGCGGCGGATTCAGCTTTATATTCAATCATTTCACTTCCCTTGTACTGATACTGGTATTCTGGCTTGGGACAGGATATGCCCTGCTAAACCTTCTTTTCAGGGATAACCCGGTATTTATGAATTTTCTCGGACTTTCACTGCCTTACCGCTTTGTTGTGGGAGTATTCCTTTATGCTTTCATGGGACTTGCCTATTACCTGATTATCATGTACCGCGACCTTCAGGATAAGGCAAAAGCAGAAACCCGTCTTAACGAGCTCCTGAAAGAATCGGAGCTGAACATGCTGAAATCACAGATCAATCCGCATTTCTTGTTTAACAGCCTGAATTCAATAAGCTCCCTCACCATCACCGATCCTGGTAAAGCCCAGGAAATGGTCGTGAAACTTTCCGAATTCCTCCGTTACAGCGTATCTTCTAACATCAATACGTTCACAAGCCTGAATAAGGAAATGCAGAACATACAGAGGTATCTTGATATAGAGAAGATACGTTTCGGGGATAAACTTCAGTTTGATTTTTCAATTGATACAGCCTGCCTGACAAGGAATATCCCGGTGATGATTCTCCAGCCTCTTTTCGAAAATGCCATCAAGCACGGGGTGTATGAAAGCATTGAACAAGTCAGGGTACTCACCCTGGCAAGGTCTTTCGAAGAGTATTTCGAGGTTACCATTGAAAATGATTTTGACCCTTCAGCCCCGGCACGAAAAGGTTCAGGCATAGGTCTGAAAAACATAAAGGAACGGCTGAGGCTGATGTATCGAAATGATTCGCTCCTCAAGACATCAGTTTCCGATAACGTGTTCCGCGTGATATTAACAATTCCGAATCATCAGGTTGAAAACAAAAGTGCACAATGACATACAAAGCCATTATCATCGACGATGAGAAACCTGCAAGGGATATCATCAGGACCTTCCTTAAGGACAACCCAGAAGTAGAGTTGCTTACCGAGTGTTCCGACGGGTTTGCCGGATTAAAGGCCATCCAGGAGATGAGCCCCGACCTGGTCTTTCTCGATATACAGATGCCGAAACTTACTGGATTTGAGGTGCTTGAGTTGCTTGAAAATCCACCTCTTATCATTTTCAGTACTGCTTATGATCAGTATGCTATCAAGGCTTTTGAGATGAATGCTACGGATTATATCCTAAAGCCATATTCAAGGGAGAGATTCAGCCAGGCCCTGGGGAAAGCTGTCGAAAAACTCAAAAGCGGACTGCCGGTTAAGCCCGATGTTCAGAAAATCATTCAGACCGCCGATGAAAAAGAAGAATTGCTGCAGAGGATTGCAGTGAAAACAAGGCATAAGGTACACGTTATAGGTGTTAATGAGATCTTCTACCTGGAAGCGGAAGGGGATTATGTGATGATCCATACAAAAGACGGGAATTATCTGAAGGAGAAAACCATGAAGTATTTTGAAGCTCATCTTGATCCGGATAAATTTATTCGTATTCATCGTTCATATATTGTTAATGCTGAGTCAATTGAAAGAATTGAACTGTACGACAAGGAAAGCTATTCGGTGCTCCTGAAAAACGGGGCAAGCCTCAGGGCCAGCACCAGCGGTTACAAGCAGCTCAAGCAGATACTCCATATGTAGGCTCATTTTTTTTAAGCCTGCGAACTATTTCCCCTGAAAATTGTCTATATTTACATTCAGACTAATACTATATCAGGGTGAAAATGCTAATATCCAATCCGGTCATTTACGAAATAAACACTCTCGTGTGGCTGGAAGAAATCAGCGGTGAATTCAATACAGAAATTACCTTATCAACCGTTCCTGATATTAAATGGGATGAAATTGCCCGCCTGGGAATTCAGGCTGTATGGCTGATGGGGGTGTGGGAACGAAGTCCTGAATGTGTAAAGATATCAAATGCCGATGCGGGCAATTTGTCTGATTTTCATAAGGCGTTGAGCGATTTTGAATTCTCAGATAATGTGGGCTCTCCCTATTCGATTAAAGATTATAATGTAGATCAGAGATTTGGAGGAAATCATGGTCTTGCGATTGCCCGCGAAAAACTCAGTGCAAGGAATATTTCTCTTATACTTGATTTTGTACCGAATCACCTGGCATTTGATAATCCCCTGGTAGAGACGAACCCTGATTTTTTCATTCATGGTACCGAAGACGAGTTGTTGACCGACCCGGGTACCTTCAAAAGAACCGCTTCTGGCATTCTCGCCTGCGGTAAGGATCCTTATTATCCCGCCTGGGAGGATGTTGTTCAGGTAAATGCATTTAATAATGGATTAAGGCGGATGGCGTGCAGCATAGTAAAACACATTGCCGGTATGTGTGACGGAGTACGCTGTGATATGGCCATGCTTATGATGAATGAGGTTTTCATTCGCACCTGGGGTGCACTGGCAGGTGAACAGCCAGCCAATGAATACTGGGAGGTTCTTATAAGGGAAGTCAAGTCTGAATACCCCGGGTTCATTTTTATTGCTGAAGTATACTGGGACATGGAATTCCTGCTCCAGCAAACCGGCTTCGATTTTTGTTATGATAAACGTCTTTATGACCGACTGAAGGGAGAAGATGCCGATTCAATTCGCAATCATTTACAGGCTGAAATGAAGTTCCAGTCAAAGCTGATCAGGTTTATCGAAAATCATGATGAAGAAAGAGCTGTTTCGGTTTTCAGGTCCGAGAAAGAAAAAGCTGCAGCCTTGGTATGTCTCAGTCTGCCCGGAGCGAAACTAATTCATGAAGGACAGCTTTCCGGAAGAAGTGTTCGTTTACCTGTTTTTCTCAGGAGAAGGCCGGCTGAACCCCTGAACCTGCAGCTGTGGAATTTCTATGAAAACCTCCTGGAAGTTATTGCCTTACCTGCATTGCATCAAGGGAAGTGGTCACTCTGCCCCCTCAGCGGATGGGATGATAATCAAAGCTGCAAGCATTTGCTGGCCTGGAGCTGGAAGTTTGAAGGCACCCTTATACTGGTTGCCGTCAATTATTACTATAAACCATCTCAGGGTTTTGTCTACTTGCCTGATTCCAACCTTTCAGGGCATTCGTGGAGGCTTGTCGACCTGTTTACCCAGGATCATTTTATAAGGAACGGGGATGAAATTGCTGTGAGCGGATTATATGTCGGACTTGAGCCATGGGGTTTCCATTTCTTCCAGATGTACAGGATGGTTTAAACCTTATAAAAGCATAACGGGGCAAACTTAACACTGAAAAACTATAACCCATTACATTCAATATGTTAAAATGAGTTAATATGAAAAGAAAAATCAAAATGATTACGATGGTAGTAACAGTGATGTTTATGATATCATGCGCTACATACCCAGGAATGGATTCCCGTCTCGCCGAAGACCTGGTTGATATTACCAAGTATGACCTGGGTACGAATTTTAAAGAGTTTAAAACCTTTTCAATTGTCGATTCTGTGGTCGTAATCAAGAACGGCACAGACAGTGTCAGGGTTTTAGATAATCAAACCAGGGCTTTACTGGCTGAGATTACAGGCAATATGCAGGCCAGGGGGTATACTCTGGTTGACCGCAAGACAGGCAAACCAGATCTCGGGATCAATGTCTCTGCAATAAAGGTGACCAATGTCTCCTATTATTACCCTGGCTGGTACTGGGATTATTATGGATATTATGACCCCTATTACTGGGATTACCCGGGTTATAATTACTGGTATCCTTATTATCCTCCGGCAGTGAGCACATACAGCACCGGTACTGTGATCATTGATATGCTTGACCTCAAGAATGCACCGGCTCACAATAATAAGCTATATGTGGTTTGGGTGGCTATCATTAGGGGCTTGTTGACAGGCTATCACACTGAGCAGGATGTTCTGACAAATGTTGACCAGTGTTTTACCCAAACACCACAGATCAGGGCGTATTAAATTGCCGGGCGGTAAAATTAAAGGATAATAACTCAAGAAAACCTACAATGAAAAAGATATTTATAGCGATCATAACAGCCCTCATCCTTTGCGGAACTGCACAGGCACAGGACAAAGCTACAACAGGCTTCACGCCTTCATCGATGTATACACTTTCGTGGACGCTTAGTGTCCCTTTGGGCAATTTCAGCAGTTTTATCAATAGTGTCAGCCCGGCAGGAGGGAACTTCACAGGAAGGTATTTTCTGAAAAAAGGCCTGGCCGTAGGTTTTGAATTCGGCTGGAACAATTATTACAAGAAATATGCCCGTAATACATATTACGGAAGCGATGGAACCGCCATAACGGCTATTCATTATAATTATGCGTTTGTAGTTCCCTGGAAGGTTGGAGCCTATTATTATTTCATGCCCACTGCGATAGCCTGCCCATACGTGGGTTTATCTTTCGGAGGGGATTATATGGAGGAACATATACTTGTTCAGGAATATGATATTTATAACACCCAATGGGGATTTACAATGTCGCCAGAAATCGGCGCCCTGATCAAATTCGGCCGTTACTCCCAGTGGGGAGCCAACGTCAGCGCTCAATACTGGTTCAATACAAATTCATTCAACTTTACCGATGTTCAGACTTTCTCAACCATGCAGGGTCTCAACTTCAACGTGGGAGTTGTTTACATGCTGAGATAACATGACACCTGAAACAAACAGAAAGGGCTGGTGGTTTTCCCCGGCCCTTTCTTTTTACATGGTATGTATTTTCAGGCAGTTTGTGCCTCCGGGAATATTCGGAGGGATGCCGGCAATCACGATGATCTTCTCGCCGGTTTTTACCGTTTGATGGTCACGGATATTCACTTCGGCAAAGCTTATCATCTCATCAAAAGACTCACATAGTTGTTTTATCAGAATGGGATGAATTCCCCAGAGCAGGTTCAGTCCATGATAAACCACGGGGTCGTTGGTCAGTGCATAAATTGGCGCTTTCGGCCGGCCGGCAGCAGAGAATTTCGCACTCCTTCCACTTGATGTAAGCACCGCAATAGCCGAAACCGGTATAACCTTTTCGATCCGGTTAACAGCTTCACATATGGCGCCTATTTCAGAATGTTCTGCGGATGGATAAGTCCTGAATTCAATCTTCGATTCAACTTCCATGGCGATCCTGTTCATCATCTCAACGGCCTTTACAGGATATTCACCCACTGCTGATTCACCCGACAGCATCGTACAGTCAGTTCCGTCAATTATAGCATTTGCCACATCATTCGCCTCTGCCCGGGTTGGCCTGGGTTCATGTATCATCGATTCAAGCATCTGGGTCGCGGTGATTACAGGTTTACTCTTCCTGTTGCACTGCTCTATGATATGCTTCTGCAGCAGGGGAACCTTCTCGGGATTCATTTCAACCCCCAGGTCACCCCTGGCCACCATGATTCCGTCGGAGACTTCGATGATCTCGTCAAGATGATCAATTGCCTGTGGTTTTTCGATTTTTGCAATAAGGGGCTTCTTGTATCCGGCAGCAGTAATAAAATCCCTCAGTTTGGTAATGTCAGTGGCGGAACGAACAAAACTCAATGACACCCAGTCAACACCATGCTTTAATCCGAATTCCAGGTCTTGTTTATCCTTATCGGTAAGCGACGGCAGCTTCAGCGTGAGGTTTGGAAAATTCACTCCCTTCCTGTTCTTGAGCATCCCCCCGTCTTCAACGACACAGATTAATGCATTCCGCCTGATGGCAGTAATTTTAAGTGCAAGCAGACCGTCGTCGAGAAGGATGCTCATACCCGGCGCAGCTTCTTCCGCTGCATGCGGGTAGTCGATGGGGATAACATCAGGTTCTCCCTGGTAATCTTCCATTGGAATAATACTGAAAATACCTCCTTTTGGAAGCATTAACTGGTCTCCCTTCAACTTACCCACCCTGATCTTTGGTCCCTGCAAGTCCTGAAGCAGTGTGACCGGAGTGTCCATTTCATCTGAGACCTCCCTCAGGTATTGTATTACTTTTGCATGGTCCTCGTAACTCCCGTGCGAGAAATTCAATCTTGCTACGTTCATTCCTGCCGAGATGAGTTTCCTGATCATCTCGGGTGTATTGCTCGCCGGTCCTATTGTTGCAACAATTTTAGTTCTTCGTATGGAATCATTCATAGTGCTGGAGTTGGAATTATTAAATTCATACCAAAGCTATGATTTTTGCTTTATGAAAAGATTTTGTTGTAAAAATAAATAAAAGTTAATATTTTTGAATACCAAAATTTTGGAAATGGCTAACAGCCCGATGAACTGGAAGGGGAAATCCATTCTCATAGTAGAGGATGATCAGCCGAATTTCAATTATCTTGATATCCTTCTTAAATCGACAAACGCAAAAGTCTTGCATGCCGAGAACGGGTATGATGCGGTTGAATTTTGCAAGAAATATCCTGAGATCAATGTTGTGCTGATGGATATGGAACTGCCGCTTTTAAGCGGTCTTGAGGCCACCCGCCAAATTCTTGAACTGAGGTCCGGCCTGCCTGTAATCGCTCAGACAGCATTTGCAGATGAAAATGACCAGGAAGCAGCATTTCAGGCTGGTTGCTGTGAGTTCCTGGCTAAGCCCATCCGCGCAAACGAAATGCTCGATCTCATAAAAAAGTATCTGCAGCCTATCGGATAATCAAAACTGCTTTCTTTCCCTGTCACTTATTCATCAAAGGCTTATCTCCTCATTAAGAGATGGGTAGGAAGCTTCAATGTTAAACCGTTCTTTGATCTTTGCACCCAGAACTTTTCTGGGCCCGTTTTCACCGTGTATCAGGAAAAGCTGTGGGCGGGCAGGAGCAAGGTGGGAGAACCACTCAAGCAGATCCTTCTGGCCTGCATGGGCGCTGAATCCACCAAGTGTATGAACGGTTGCTTTAACGGCAACTTCCTCGCCGAAGATCTTTACCTTTGGCGCACCGTCGACCAGCCTTCTGCCCAGTGTTCCGTAACCCTGGTATCCGACAATAACGACGTGGGTTTCAGGTTTCCAGAGATTGTACTTGAGGTGATGAAGGATACGGCCCGCATTGCACATCCCTGCACCTGCAAGAACCATCATGGGTCCTGCAACATCATTGATGGCTATGGAGTCTTCAGCAGTGGGGCACATCTTCAGGGTTTTTAAGTCATCCATCAAAGGCTTAACCCTGATAAAATCGAGAAGTTCCTCGTCATACAGTTCTTTGTGGCTGAAGTAGATCCTGGATGCATCAATAGCCATCGGACTATCGAGAAAAATCGGGAAAGGCGGCACATGCCTGGCCCTGAACATGGACGCAAGGATAGAGATCATCAGCTGGGCCCTTCCAACAGCAAAGGTCGGAATCAGGATCTTGCCTTTACTCTCCACTGCAGTCCTCACAATGGTTGTAAATTCATCAACGGTTTCATTCAGAGGCTTATGATCACGGTCTCCATAAGTTGTTTCCAGGAAAACTGCATCCGCAAGGTGCAACTCTTCAAAGTCCTTCAGTATAGGGGCTCCTTTCGGCCCGAGATCCCCCGAAAACACAAGTTTTTTTACCTGTCCTTTTTCCTCTATGCTCAGCTGAATGCATGCAGACCCAAGCATATGTCCGGCTTCGGCGAAGTAAGCCTTTATTCCTGCCGCCACCTGGAACTCCTTGTCATATGGCAGGGCGATCAAGCGGCCAATTATGTCTTCGGTGTCTTCCTGGGAAACCATTGGCTGAACGGGTTTCAATCCTGCCCTTTGCCTTTTCCTGTTCGTTCTCAAGGTCTCCTGTTCCTGAACATGCGCCGAATCCCTGAGGATAAGCGAAGTCAGTTCCAGGGTTGCCTGGGTGCAGAAAACGGGTGCAGGCAGCCCCATTTTACTTAGCAGGGGGAGCCTGCCGGTATGGTCGAGATGGGCATGAGTTATAAGAATTGCATCCAGCCCCTTCACATCTTTACTATCGAAACGGTTCATCCCTTCGGCTTTCTTTCCGCCCTGGAAAATTCCGCAATCGACAAGTATCCTGGCTTTATCTGTCTCGATAAGATAAGCAGAGCCGGTGACTTCCCCGCCACCGGCTCCTAAAACTTTAATTCTCATAAATCAGGGACGCATAATTACCTCAACAACATTATCCTGGCCCAGGGTTATTTTTGCGAATTCCTGGACTGCCTTGGCATTAAGAGCCTTTACTTTTGATTCATATCCTGTCAGATAGTCGAGTTTGTTTTCATAATATTCCTGAACAGTAGAATTCCACCATGAATTTTCCTTCATGTCTTCAGGCCGTTGTTTGAGTGCATATTCCTTGAATTTCTGAAGGTCAGCATCAGTCGGTCCCTGTGAGATCAGCTTTTTAACCTCGCTGTTAACGATGCCTATGAGCTTATCGGCTTTCAGAGGATCTGTTTCAAAGGTCACTACAAATTTAAATCCCGGTACAGGAAGTTTATCGCTGATCATTGAAACTCTGACACTGTAAGCACCGCCTTCATCTTCCCTGATCCTCTCAACATACCTGAGCTCGAGGATGTGACGCATTGCAGCACCCAGCACCCGGTTATCAGCGGTATAAACTGAAGACCCGTTATAGTTGATATAGATGGACGTTCTCGGGGTTGTTGTCTTCCTCTGAAAATCATTCTTTGCATGTCCTTTGGGGCACCTGATCCCCCGGTCGACATACCCGTCCTTCTGGGGAACAGTGGGCATCGAGGCCAGGTATTTTTCGATAAGAGGCTTCACAGCATCTGGATTTACCTTGCCAACAAACAGCAGAGTGAAATTTCCCGGATCGGAGAACCTTTGTTTAAATACTTTCTGCAGCAGCTCAAATGAAAGTCCGTCAAGCGATTTGTAAGTCAATGGTTTAATCCGTTTGTTGTGATTTGCAACCATCACTTCAATGGTATCGGAAAAGGCTTTACGGGGTTCAGCATCGGCATTGATGAGTGAAGACCTGGTTTTGTCGAACCACGTTTTATAATCAGTTCCATTCCAGCGTGGGTTGGTGAAACCGAGGTATATCATCTGAAGAGTGGTTTCAAGATCCTTGGGAGAAGTACGGGCCGAAAACTGATCCTGGTCTTCAGATATCGAAAAATACAGACTTGCACGTTTGCCGGCAAGCAGCTTTGTCAGGTCGGTACGTGAATAGGATGCAAGACCCATCGACATCAGAGCGTCGCCGAGGAAATCAGCACCAATGAGTTCTTCCTCTTTTAGAGTGGATGAGCCACCTTCGGCCCAGCCTGTTACAGTCAGTTCATCCTCCTTGATGTCGGTAGGCTTGAAAATAATTTTCATGCCGTTTGAAAGTGTCCACTCGGTGGTCCCGAATACTGCATTTGTATTTGCGGATGTGACTTTCCCGGGAACAGGCTCTTTTTCGATAAGTTTTTTCCCTGCCATGTTATCAACATATGGAGTGATCTTTGTGGATGAACAGGCGGCGATGGCAGCCTGGATCTCGCTGACCGCCGGCAGTTTGATGCCCTCTTTTTCGGGGCCTGTGATGGTAATGATAAGATTGTTATCGGTCACAAAACCTTTTGCAGTTGTGTTGATCTCATCGAGACTGATCCCGGGGATCTCAGCTTTATCAAAAGCATACTCGTATTCAATACCGGGATTGGGAGAGTTTGTCAGGAAATAGCTGGTTATCGGGCGCACAAGTTCGCGGTTTTTGCGCTTGTCACGGTCCATATAACGTGACTCGAGTCCCCTCAGAAAATCTGCTTTCGCTCTTTCATATTCCCCCGGAGTAAAACCATAAAGTTTCATCCTTTGCATTTCGGTCATCAGGGCAGTGAGGGCCTTTAATGAATTGTTCTCAGATGCCTGGGCCATACCGTTAAAAGCATCTTTCGTTACTGTGAGCCTGCCGTAGTTGGCGCCGGCATACATAAACGGAGGGTTCTCAGACCTTGAGAGCTCAGTCAGCCTCATCGTCAGCATCATGCCGACAAAGGATCTCACCAGCTGGGTTCTCATATACCCAAGGTTTTTATCGGCATCAGGGGTTGCATCATGCTTATAACTAATCCTGACTACAGTATTGGTTGCTTCTTTATCAGTTGCGGTACCGATAAGAGGCTCCTTGTTATCCTGCAATGGATAGAGTTCCTTTGCTTTCGCATTATCAACTTTGGGGATGACACTGAAAAGCTCCTTTATTTTTGCCTCGACTGCATTTACGTCAAAGTCACCTACCAGAATGATTGCCTGAAGGTCGGGACGATACCATGTGTTGTAAAAGTCCTTGATGGTCTGGTACTTGAAATGCTTAAGCACGGCCGTGTCACCAATCACATTCCTGTCGGCATACTTCGATCCCTTGTAAATGACCGGTGCAAGTTTATTGCTCATTCTTTCCGAAGCAGTCCCGTACATTCTCCACTCTTCAACAATTACACCTCTTTCGAGGTCAATCTCGGCATTGTCGAAAGAGACATAATGAGCCCAGTCGCGAAGGATCAGCAGGCATGAATCGGTAATGCCGGGTCGTGTCAAGGGTACATTGGAGAGGTTGTAAACGGTTTGTTCAACCCCTGTTCCTGCATTAACGTTTGAACCGAATTTCACTCCTATCGTGGCCAGGTAATCGAGAATTCCTTTTTTTGGGAAATGCTCGGTCCCGTTGAACGACATATGTTCGGTGAAATGCGCCAGCCCGTTCTGATCGTCGTTCTCCTGTATGGCGCCGATATTGTTGGCGATGTAAAATTCGCCTCTCTTTTCAGGGATGTTGTTTGCCCTGATGTAATAATGCATTCCGTTCGGAAGCAAACCGGCTCTCACCTTCGGGTCAGAAGGAGGCATGTCTTTGAGGTTGTAATTCTGTGCGTCGATCATCGCGATCCCTGCCAGCATGAATGCCATTGTAAGCACAATAGCGGTTAGTGTTTTTTTCATAGGTTTGAATGGTTTTAATGGAGGCGGTATAAAAATGTATTGAACTAATGTTCAGTATCCTGACCCCGCGGTAAATATATCAAGAATTTTTCGGACTTTCAGAATGTGATACAGTTAAAATAGACGAAGGGGGATTGTTTGCCGACAAACATGCTCACTAAGGGGGTAAAATCCAAACTTCTCCTGTTTTTCTTATTTTTTGATCCGGATATTCAGTGGGATCAAACTCCCTTCTTTGATGCACTGCAAGACTATTTTGTGTGACTCAGTTGCAGGAAATCGATTTTTTTTGTATTTTTACATTCAAAATCAATTAATTCCATCTGGGAAAATGTAATCTTCTGAATAGTTTTATTTATCTTTCCGGAACATTGTCTGAGACCTGTTGCCTATGAGTGACATCGATAATAGTTCAGAAGCTGAACGGCTAAGTCGCGAAGCAGAAAAGATTCTGCTTGCAAAATCAGCAAATGCAAGATTACCGGTTTTGGAGGCTGAAATTCGGAAGTTGGTTTATGAACTCCAGGCATCCCAGGTTAAATTGGAATTGCAGAACTCCGAAATGCGCCATGCCTGGGCTGTTGCTGAAGTCAGTGCAGATGAATACTCAAAATTGTTTGACTTTGCCCCGATAAGTTATTTGATTCTTTCAAGGGATGGGAAGATTATTAAACTCAATCTCTCCGCAGCAAGGCTGCTTGGTAAAGACCGCCAGAAGCTCGTAGGCAGCTCAATCGGTTTTTTTATCTCAGATGCCTCAAAACCTGTTTTCAACAACTTTCTTGAGCATGTATTTTTAAATGAAAAAGAGTCAACATGCGAACTGATCCTGTCAACTGATTCAGATTCTCGTATCAAGGTTCTTCTTGCGGGAGTTGTTGCCCAGAATGACAGCCAGTGCCTCGTATCGGTCATTGACGTCAGCAAACAAAGCAGGCAGGAAAAGATCCAGCTGGCAAGGCTCCATCTTTTAGAATTCGCCGAAACCCACTCACTGGATGATCTCCTGGAGGAAACTCTTAATCAGGCGGAGATGTTGACTGGCAGCCTGATCGGCTTTTATCATTTTGTTGAAGCAGACCAGAACACAATCTGGCTTCAGAACTGGTCAGCCCGGACCAAAATGGAATTTTGCAGAGCCGAAGGGAAGGGAACTCATTATGATATTTCCCAGGCAGGGATCTGGACCGATTGCATAAAGGAGCGCAGGTCGGTTATACACAATGACTATCTCTCACTTTCACACCGGAAAGGTCTGCCTCCGGGACATGCTATGATCACCCGCGAACTGCTGGTACCTGTAATGCGCAATGATAAAATCATGGCTGTGATTGGAGTTGGTAATAAGCCATCAGATTATACAGATAAGGATGTTGAATGCGTTGAGATGTTAGCTGACCTTGCCTGGGACATCGCAGAGCGCAAGCAGTCTCAGGAGTTGCTTGAGAAGTCGCATTCCCTCACTGAGGCGACACTTGATTCCATTCAAAATGGAATTCTTGTGGTTGATCATCATGGAAAGATTATCAGAACCAACAGGCAGTTCGCCAGTATGTGGAATATCCCTGATGAAATGATTTCTCTGGGAAACGATAAAATACTGCTCGACTATGTGCTGGGGCAGCTTGATGACCCTGATATCTTTATAGCAAAAGTTGAGGAATTGTACAGGAAACCGTATGCCGGAAGCTGGGACGAGATAAGTTTCAGGAATGGCCGTGTTTTCGAACGGATTTCCAAGCCGATGTTTTTGGGAACGAACCCCATAGGCAGAGTATGGTCTTTTTTGGATATTACAGAGCGCCTCAGGATTGATAACCAATTGTTGGAGAGAGAGGAAGGATACCGCAGAATGTTTGCCGACAATCCTCAGCCCATGTTTATTTATGACATTGAAAGCCTTGCCTTTATGGAAGTGAACCAGGCTATGATCCGACAATATGGGTATTCAAGGGAGGAATTCCTTTCAATGACTTTAAAAGACATCAGGCCCCCCGAAGATATTCCTGAACTTATTAAAGACGTTGAGCTTTCGAGGCGACTTGACAATACCAGGGGAGAGTGGAGGCACCTTACTAAAAACGGGCAATTGAAATTTGTTGAGGTTACTGCACATTCAGTTAAGCATAACGGCAGAGACGCACGCCATATTCTGATCAACGACATTACCGAACGAAAGAATTATGAGCAGGAACTGAAGTTTAAAAACGATGAGCTTCAGAGGATGAACTCAGAAAAAGATAAATTTTTTTCTGTCATAGCCCATGACCTCCGCAGTCCCTTCAATGCATTCCTGGGCTTTACACGACTGATGGTTGAAGAACTTCCTTCACTGAAGTATGTCGAAATCCAGAAGATAGCTCTCAGTATGAGGAACTCGGCAATCAACCTTTTCGCTCTGCTCGAAAATCTCCTGGAGTGGTCAAGGATGCAGCGTGGCATGATCACGTTTGAGCCCGTAACCGATTTGTTGAAAACTATTGCAAATGAAAGCATACAGCCGTTATTGGAACAGTCGAGGAAGAAAGGCGTTGAGATTATAGTTGCAGTTCCTGATGAATGCAGGGTAATTGCCGACTGCTACATGATCAGGTCGGTCATCAGGAATATAGTTTCCAATGCGGTTAAATATTCGAACAAGGGAGGCAAGGTAGTGGTAACTTCAACTCAAAAGGAAGGGAATGAGATTGAAATAGTTATTACTGACAATGGAATTGGAATGAGTAAAAGCATGATGGACAATCTGTTCCATTTTGAAGCCCAAACAAACCGAAAAGGTACAGAAGGAGAACCCAGCACAGGGTTGGGGCTGTTTATCTGCCGGGATTTTATTAAAAAACATGGCAAGCAGATCAGGATTGAAAGCGAAGAAGGGAAAGGAAGTACCTTTTATTTCACCCTTGATAAAGGGTAGTGGCAGGAAAAAAAACCAAGTTTCATTGTTTCTGGGAGGAAACTGAAACTTCAAGTTCTGTGGGATGTGAGGGATTCGAACCCACGACCCCCGCCCTGTCAAGGCGATGCTCTAAACCAACTGAGCTAACATCCCGGGGTTGTGGCGGCAAAATTAGAGATAATCCCCCATAAAAAAAAAGCGAAAAGCGAAAAGCGAAAATATTTCGCCATTTTGCCATTTCGCTATTTCGCCATTTCGCTATTTAAATATGTTCCCATAATCTCACCATAATACACCATATGCCAGTCCCTGGTCTGGTAATATTTATCGTCAATAGCCCGATCGAGCGCTGCAGGATCGAGGCGGTGCTTGTGTACTATTCTGCATTCATAATGGACTGCGGACTGCGTAATATATGGAGTCCTTACGTTGGAGCTCTGGCCAAGGGTAAATCCGCATACACGTAATTTATCCATATCCCTTCCTGATTTGCTTCCGCAGATGGCAAGGTGTTTTTTAAACCCTTCGGGTAATATGCAGACTGTAAAATCTTCAGATTTTTCCATTAGCTCAAAGGTGTACCTTGTGGGACGTACAAGCACTGTGAATATTGGCTTATGCCATATCTCCCCGATGGTTCCCCAGCCGATGGTCATGGGGTTGGGAGGGTCGCCTGCCAAAAGTATAATGCCGTCGGCATTGAGTTTCCCTATGGTTTCATGATATAAGTCAAAAGGTCCGACTGCTTTGATCATATTTTTCTACATTTGAGGGTCAAAATTAAACATTCATTTAATTCCAGGTTTATGAAAACAAAATTCTCCCGTTTTGTACTGCTTACATTTTTTGCTATTATCCTGATTTCCGCGTGGTCTCAAACTGAGAAAAAACTGATCACCCTTGAAGATATTTATAAAAGCCGGAAGTTTTCATCCCGGGGGGTATATGGCATCCGTTCTATGAAAGACGGAGTCCACTTCAGCCAGGTAAAGAATGATAGCCTCAATGTATATGAATATGCCACAGGTAATTACGTCAAAACAATTACCACTTCAAAACAGCTGATGCTTGAAGGGGATACCGTCCCTTTGCCCCTGAGTTCATACGAATTCAGTGATGACGAAAGCCGGCTGTTGTTTTCAAAAGATGATGAGGCGATATTCAGGCATTCTTCAAAGTCAAATTATTTCATCATGGATCTGGCTACGGCTAAGATCATTCCGCTCTACGGAAAAAGCAAGCAGAGACTTGCTGCCTTTTCCCCTGGCGCTTCGAAAGTGGCTTTCGTGGTCGATAACAATATTTTTATCAGGGATATCGCCGCGAGTCTGGCCGATGGGGGGAGTTCAGAGAAGGCTGTGGTGCAGGTGACCACCGACGGGAAGATCAATGAAATCATCAATGGGGCAACCGACTGGGTATATGAGGAGGAATTCGGGTTCTCCCAGGCTATGTTCTGGTCGCCCGACGGGGCAGGCCTGGCCTATTATCGTTTTGATGAGAGCAAGGTTAAGGAATACCAGTTGACATATTACGGCGAACTTTATCCCGAGCAAAGCAAATATAAATATCCGAAAGCCGGTGAAGATAATTCCGTTGTGGGTATTTTTGTATTTGATGTGAAGTCAGGCAAGTCAGTCCCGGTTGATATCGGCAATGAAACCGATATCTATATTCCCCGTGTCAAATGGACCAGCGATCCGAATACCCTGGCCTTTTACAGGATGAACCGTCACCAGAATAAGCTGGAGCTTATGCTTGCCGCTGCCACTGACGGTAAAAGCCGGGTCATCTGGTCAGAAGACAACAAATGTTATATTGACATCACCGATGACTGGCATTTTCTTAAGAATGGCAAGGAGTTCCTGATCAGCAGCGAGAGAAGCGGGTTCAATCAACTTTACCTGTACAGCATGAACGGTGAGATGATCAGGCAGCTGACCGGGGGCAAATGGGATGTGATTAAAGTCGCCGGAGTGGATGAAAAAAACAGGAAGGTGTTTTTTACTGCGGCATTCTCAAGCCCTATGAACAGGGAGGTGTTTTCTGTTTCCATGGATGGTGGGGCTCCTGTTCAGATCTCAGAGCATGAGGGAACGAATTCCCCTGATTTCAGTGCCGGTTTCTCATATTATATTAACAGATTGTCGGATATCAATACTCCGCCGTTTATCACAGTCAACGATGCTGATGGAAAGGAAGTGAGGCTGCTGCAGGATAATGCTAAGTTAAAGGGGATTTTGAGCGAATATAATTTCTCAAAAGCGGCGTTTTTCACTGTACTCACCGATGATGGTGTTAACCTGAACGCCTGGATGCTGAAGCCACCAGATTTTGACCCTGCAAAGAAATATCCGGTTCTTTTCACCCTTTACGGGGGCCCTGGTTCACAAACGGTACAGAACAGCTGGGGGACGGTAAACCCCTGGGACCAGCTTCTTGCCCAGAAAGGTATCATAGTGGTCTCGGTTGATAACCGTGGAACCGGTTCAAGAGGGGAGGAGTTTAAAAAATGTACCTACCTGCAGCTTGGCAAGTTTGAGACAATCGACCAGATCAATGCCGTTAAGTACCTTGATTCATTGTCGTTTGTTGATAAGGACCGGATCGGTATATGGGGATGGAGTTTCGGGGGGTATATGGTTCTTTCCTGCCTGACTAAGGGGGCCGATTACTTTAAGGTAGGGGTGGCAGTTGCGCCTGTGACTAACTGGAAATACTATGACAATATTTACACAGAACGCTACATGCGTACACCTAAGGAAAATAATTCAGGGTATGAGGACAATTCCCCTGTTAATTTTGCTGAGAAGTATAAAGGCAAACTCCTGATCATGCATGGCATGGCCGACGACAACGTTCATCCGCAGAATTCCTATGATATGATCACAGCCCTGGTGGGTGCAAATAAATTCTTTGAGATGCAGCTTTATCCCAACAGTAATCACGGGATATATACGGGTAAGAATACTTCCTATCATATCTGGGAACGGATGACGGATTTTCTCTTGAAGAATCTTTAGCAGGATGCAGGATGCAGGATGCAGGATGCAAGATGCAGGATGCAAGATGCAGGATGCAAGATGCAGGATGCGGGATGCAGGATGCGGGATGCAGGATGCAGGTATAATGTTTACTTAGCAGGTTTGGAGTAGATCTGAGTTGCATCCCTGTAGCCACTGTTGGGCAGATACCAGTCGGGGAAGGAAGATCCTCCTGACTCGGCCCATGTCCCGAATTTGAGATAGCCGCTGATAACCTGGACGTTTTCCCAGGTATAATCAAATTTTTGGGTGATATTGATCGCCCATGGCAGGTTCCCTGATGATTTATAATACCGGCCGGAGGGAGGATCCGAGGTGTCGTCACTTGTCCCGAACAGAGCCTGGTTTGCGAGGTTTGTCGGAATCCGGTCGGGGAGATGTATTTCAACGGAGCGATCAAGGTTCTTGATCAGGAAAGGATTGTACGGAGCCGTTCCCAACGCTGATCCATCTTGTGGTGTGGTGAAGTGAATGGCTATTTTTATGGAATCAGAAACGGCATAAGGCGCGTTTTTCTGGGTGTTGAAAAAATACCCGCCAACAGGGTGTATGACATTATTTGCATTGTCAAAGACTATAATGACAGCATTAGTTTGTGAACTCTCAACACCGTTCGGGGAAAGGTTGATATAGGTGCCTTTGATGGAGTAACCTGAAACGGAAGCAACTGCAGCAGCAGGAAGGTTGTCGAACTGGAACCCGAAGCCGTTCTGAAGGCTTGCACCTACTGCCCTGACGTAAAAAACAGGATAAATATCCACGATCTTATTCTGAGCATTACTGACCATCGTGAAAGAATAATCCACAACCAGGTCATTCATATCATAATCTCCTTTACTTGGCCAGAGATCTTCAAATGCAAGTGAGCCAAACTGCCCTTTGGATGGATAGTAGTTTCTATAGGCGCGGCTGGCATCGTTCGGAAATTCATCGAGGTTGTCAGCAACCCCGTCTCCGTCGGTATCGGGAGGGGCTGGCGATCCTATTCCTTCAGGGTTGCAATTTGAAACAGGAATATAATTTGACGCAGTGGCAATGCTTGAAAGCCTGGCACCGTTGATAAAAGTTGATGAGCTGCTCCCGATAAACTGGCCATTGGCGGTTGCAAGTTCAATTGGTCCGTCAACTTTCTTTGTAACATCTGAAAGGGTTGCCGAACCCGTGACTTTTATTGTACTTGTTTCCCCTGCACCCTGGATATTTCGTTCCATTACAAATGACTGGGCCGTTATCATCGATTGGTTTTGAAGGCTTACTGTGCTGGTGTATTGAAACAGGTGGACCTCCTGGTCGCTTTTCATATAGCCGTTATTCATTACAAATGTTGCACCATATACATGAATATTGGCATGACCGAGGATTCTGCAATTATTTGTAATTGTTCCTGTTCCATCAGGTTTGTTGAGATGAAGGTAGTTGCCGACCTCGATGACTCCGTCGTTTGTAAGCGGTGCATTGACTTTAAACCAGCCCTGGGCATTGAAATACCCCGAATTGGCTAATTTACCCCCGGTGCCTCCCAGGGTAGCGTCCTTCGTCAGTGTCATATTGCCATAATTCTGGATCTCGCCATTAAATGAAAAAGGTGCGGTAAAAACAAAATCATTGGAATAGTTGAAAATTTTCGAGTTTATCGCCATTGAAAATCCTCTCACAGAGGCATGTCCGCCCTGGTATACTGTAAACGTGGATGTGCTGCTCATGTAAAGTGAATCGATAGTGAGGGTGCCGCCGGCAGTTACGACGATATTACAGTTGGGAGCATTGATCTTAATGAATCCGAGGTTGGCTGTTCCGCAGACTTTCAGGGTCCCCGAAGTCCAGCTGGTAATTTGACCATTGAAAGAGCCGGTAACACAGTAAGTCTTGCCTCCTGTAATCGAAACTGCCGTAGATCCTGAAATGGTCTGAGTGCATCCCGAGGCGCAATCAGGATCGGTCAATGAACTCAAGTTCAGACTGGTTGCTTTGGAAGCCTTGAAAGTATAAAAGATATTATCTGTCACTTCAACTGTTGCTGTCTGTTTTAATCCTTCTCCCGTTGTGATCTCGAGGTACAACTGTTTAAGAGCTGTGGGAACACGTAACCGGGTTTCAAAAGGATAATTAAATCCGGCCGAACCAGTGATCAGCAGTTTCCCGCTGCCTTTTGGGTCGCCGTCAAACACCCTGATTCGCGAAAGTTTTCCGATTTCGGAAGGAAGATCAACAGCAGTGGAGAGCGAAATTTCCCTGGAGGTTTCCCAGTTAAAGGTTGAGGGTACCTTCAGCTGGTCCATAGTCTTCATCGAAGTATCTGATCCCTTATCCTTACGGCATGACAAGGTAAAACACAAGGAGCAAACGAGCAGTAAAGCTACCGCAAAGTGATAGAGTTTTTTCATAATACATTATTATTCAATAAAGATACAGTATTTAAGATAAGCCGGCAAGTGATAATTTGTTGTCGTCGGTTATTTTCAGGTAAATGCAGAAGGAAAGGTATTAATTGTATTGTTCTCCATTACAATTATTCTTGAATTTTACCCACATGTCGATGTTAATTGTATCCAGCTGTTGGATAATTAAAAATAAGGTTATACCTTTGCAGCCCTTTTTGGAATTTTTAACATTTATTAACCATTTAAAGAAAGCGAGTCTAAAGCATGATTATTGTTCCTGTTAAAGAAGGCGAAAGCATCGACCGGGCATTAAAAAAACTGAAGCGTAAATTTGAAAAAACCGGTGTTGTAAAAGAATTGCGTGATCGTCAGAAATTTACCAAGCCTTCGGTAAAAAAGCGTGACGAAATATCTCGTGCCATTTACATTCAGCAGATACAGACGGCCGAAGCTGACAAGTAACAGCGTTTAACAATTTTTACGAGTAGAAATTTTGTTGGTGGTAAATATCCATGTATATTTACCTGTCGATAGGCATTCAACAAAGTTTCTACTTTTTATTTGTTGAGAAGTGAAGGATCGCTTTCTTGCATACATACAATACGAAAAACGGTACTCGCCACATACTGTAACAGCATACCGAACAGACCTGGACCAGTTTTTTATTTTTCTGAGTGCTCAATATCAGATTACTGATATTGCTCATGTTGATCACTACATGGTAAGGTCCTGGCTCGTTTTTCTCATTGAACAGGGGGATTCACCCCGTACGGTCAACCGGAAATTAACTTCCCTTAAATCGTTCTACCGTTTTCTGATGAAGGAAGGAACCCTTGCGTCAAACCCAATGCGCAAAGTCATTGCGCCTAAAGCACCGAAACGGCTGCCCGAGTTTGTCGAGACAGGGAATATGTCATTACTTATTGACCAGATGGCCGGTGTTGAAGGTTTCAGCGGGATGAGGGACCGGATTATTCTGGAAATGTTTTATAATACCGGGATGCGATTGTCGGAATTGCTATATTTGAAAGAAAGCGGCATTGATTTTAAATCAGATACGATCAAAGTTCTCGGCAAACGAAATAAAGAAAGGATTATACCGTTCACAAAGAAATTCGGTGTATTGTTGAAAGATTACATTCTTGAGAAGGAAAAGTGCTTTGGTCAGCATGAGGATATGTTTCTTACCGACAGCGGCAGGAAGATGTATCCGAAGTTGATATACCTGATTGTCAGGCGAAATCTCTCCGGAGTTACCACCCTCGATAAAAAAAGTCCACATGTTTTAAGGCATACCTTTGCGACACATTTGCTGAATAACGGAGCGGAGCTCAATGCTGTGAAGGAACTACTGGGTCATGCAAACCTTGCTGCCACCCAGATTTATACTCATAATACAATTGAAAAACTTAAGAGAATCTATAAACAAGCCCATCCAAGGGCATAAAAAAGGAGGTAGAAATGAATATTATAATCAATGCAGTTCATTTCAAGGCGGATCAGAAGCTTGAGGATTTTATAAAGGAGCGCCTGCAGAAATTGCATACTTTTTTTGAGGGTGTTATCGGAGCAGAAGTCAAGCTGAAAGTTGACAATAACGATTCCCGTGAAAATAAGATCGTTGAAATGCGCCTGATTATAAAAGGAAACGACTTATTTGCCCTGAAGGAGGCAAAGTCGTTTGAGGAGGCATCCGACAATGCAGTTGAAGCTTTAAGAAAACAACTTGTGAGGTATAAGGAAAAAGTGAGGCGGATCTGAGTACTACATTAATTATTGAACAGGGGGCTGAGGTTTCAGCCCTTTTTTTTTAACATTAATCTGAGTCCTGTTTTGCAATAAGATAGAAATAATCTGAAATTATTTCACCATAAGATAAAGAAATTCAAATTGTTACAACTTCGGTACGGAGTTTGTTAAAAAAAATCAGCAGTTTCTTGTGAAATTTTGAAAAAACGCTTGCATGGTATTGAAAATGTTCATACTTTTGCAGTCCTTTTTATGGATGAACGTTTTTTGACTTATTGAATTGTTTCAAAATCCGCGATTGACGCGGATGAGCTCAATCCATCAAATACTTTAATGCCGATGTAGCTCAGTTGGTAGAGCTGCTGATTTGTAATCAGCAGGTCGGCGGTTCGAGTCCGTCCATCGGCTCTAATTTCAACAACTGGCAAAAACGGGGAGATTCCAGAGCGGTCAAATGGGGCAGACTGTAAATCTGTTGGCGTAGCCTTCGGAGGTTCGATTCCTCCTCTCCCCACCAATGGAAAAGCGAAATGGCGAAAAGCGAAAAGC